>MDTE01129236.1_pt1 | contig 14701 bp, 18 predicted proteins | sample 811231 | NCBI WGS metagenome assembly MDTE01 (sample SAMN05326651, study PRJNA326480) | marine metagenome | isolation source: seawater | place: Indian Ocean: Red Sea | collected 2010 | reverse complement strand
GAGGACGGTGAGATCGGCTACGACGATCCGACCGACACACGCTTTGGCCGTGACGAACTGATCAAGATCGAATCGAAAGGCCGTGCGACCTTCGCTCTGCAGTACATGTTGGACACCTCCCTGTCCGACGCCGAGCGGTATCCCCTCAAGCAGCACGACCTGATCGTCATGTCCCTCAATCCGGAGAAAGCTCCGCTGACCCTGCAATGGGGTAAGGATTCCGATAGGAAGAACGTCATCGACGATATCCCCAACGTGGGATTCACTGGTGATCACTTCCTGCGTCCACTGTTCGCTGACACCGAATGGGCACCGTACGACGCCAGGACTCTCTTTGTGGACCCTGCCGGTCGTGGCAAAGACGAGACCGCCTGGGCCATTATGTCGTCCCTCGGTGGCATGTTGTTCCTTCACAAGGTCGGTGGCTATAAAGGTGATCCTGCCGAGGCCATGGAGCTTATCGCACAGGACGCCAAGGCCTACAAGGTGAACATCGTGGAGGTCGAGCCGAACTTCGGACAGGGAATGTGGGTGACCTCCTTCGGTCCCATCCTGCAGCGTGTGTGGCCTGGAGGCTGTACCGTACAGGAATCTCCATGGGCGAAGGGGATGAAGGAATCCAGAATCATCGACACCCTTGAGCCAGTCATGACGCAGCACCGTCTGGTCTTCGATGAGACTCTCATCAGGCAGGACGTGAAGACTGACGATCCGGTCTACTCGCTCATGTATCAGCTGACCCATATCGCTAACGAACGGGGATGCCTGAAGCATGACGACAGGCTGGACGCAGTGGCAGGAGCAGTGGCTCACTTCATGAGAACCATGGCCCAGGACTCACAGTCCCACCGACAGGCCTACCTCGATGACCTGATGGAACAGGAGATTGAAGACTTCTATGAGATGTTCGAGCAGTCTCCCATTGGGTTCAGACGTAGAGGTAAGCGTAGAGGTGGGGAACGGAATGAAGTCTTGATGTGGTCTGTCTGAGGTAACTGTGTGGGGAGGAGATTATAATCCTCCCTACCCTCAGAAAAAACAGAGCGGTCTGTAGACAACTTAAAGTTATAACTTAAAGTATATCTTCATGATTCTTTGGGGAGGGACTGCGTCCCTCATAAGAACCCTTGAAGTGTGCCCCTGGTATTCGTTGTGTCCGCCCTGGACGCCCCTTCGCTGAGACGCTCTGAGAGCCTCTACAGCACGCTTTAACGCAAGGCCTACCCAATGCACCACTTACTGCACAAACACGCGCTGGAGAGGATGACAGGAGGCGAGACTGAGGGTTGACATGGGGTTCCCCGTTTTGAAAAATACCTGGAAAATTCATACGCACACACCTCTCCCCGCCGCGCCCGCACGACACCCCCCTGGCCACCCCCAGGAATTTGGAGAGGGGTACGGGCCGATCCCATATAGATGACCGCGCACACGCGGTAAGGCTCACGCACACACCCGTTTCCACCTAATCACCGGCTCATCGTGTACAAATCTGTGTACAGGTAGCGCCCTATCGCTGCTAACTCACTGATTCCACTAGGTTTCTGTAGGTAGGATTATTGGTTAGAGACTTTCTAGGCCAGCGTAACTCACTGATTACGCAAGGTTTCCGCCCAAAGTACAGCAAGTGGTTGACAGCGGGTTACTAAATCCGTATAGTTCGCAACCGTCAACGGCGTTTTGTGCTGACGCACTCACACGCGAACCCCTGTCGAACTGTTTTTTCGCACAGTTCAACGCAAGGTACAGCAAGTAGCAGTACAGCAAGGGGTTGACAAGGGGCAAAGGAGCTGATAAAGTTCGCCCCAAGTTCCTCGCAAGGCAGACGCCAAGCGGTACAAGGTGACAGGCTACTGAGTCTCTACCGGCAGATAACGGGACGTAAAACGCCGGAGCCTGAAACCTAAAGGGGGCGACCTGTTAACCATACGGCATAGACTTGAGGTTAACGACCGGTCAAACCTGAGTACCTGAGCAAAGGCGAAAGTACAGTAACTAACTGACTAGCGAGGGGTTGACAAGCAAAACGGAATCTGGTTCAATACGAACCATCAAAACGAGGAACCAAACGGTTCCGATAGAGAGACGGGAAGTCTCGACAGCGACGGCATGATGCCCAGCTCTCACCGGCTGACTTCGGGTGACGCACGGCCCCTTCGTAAACGCTATGTGGATGACCGGCGATAACAACAACGCAACGGCTACTGGCAACGCTGACGGTTGATTCTTTCAGTGGTCTGTAGGTCTACCCTACGGGCCACTCTGAGAGTCATCCTACTGACTCACTCAAAGTACAGTAACTAGTTGACGAGGTATTATCATGACTGGAGTTGTACTCTATCAGGGGCCATCTGTCTTGGACGGTCGTGAGATCGTGGTCATCGCCACCACCAGTAGCAAGAACCCAAAGACCGCCAACATGATTCAGACGTGGATCATGCGGGCTGACGTCGAGCCACACACAGCGGTGAAAGCCGGTCTGGACGGCTCGGTCTGCGGTAACTGTCCGCAGCGTCACAGCATCGGCGGGGCGTGTTACGTCATGCCCTTCCAAGCGCCTCTACAGACTTACCGTAAGTGGAAACGGGGAGGCTATGCTCATGTTGACGAGGTCGGTCATGGATTCGTCAAGGGTCGCATGGTTCGTCTGGGCTCCTACGGTGATCCGGCGGCTGTGCCCTTCGAGGTCTGGGAGCGGCTTTTGAAGTTCGCTGACGGCCACACCGGCTATACGCACCAACTGAGGCACCCAAAGTTTGACATGCGGATTCTGAACGTCTGCATGGTGTCCAGCGAGACGCCACGACAAGCTGGTACCCACCAGTCACACGGTCGGCGGACTTTCCGAGTCAAAACGCCAGACGCTCCGCTGCTCGACGGGGAAATCCTATGTCCTTCCGAGAGCCAAGGTAAGTCCTGTATGGAGTGTGGTCTGTGTTCAGGTGCCAAGGCTGATGGACCGTCCATCGCTATAACTGCACACGGATCCCGTGCTGGCCGGTACATCCGGAAATTCGACAAGGCCAATCTGATCGCTGTCGCTTGAGGTTTACATGGAAATCGGTGCTCATAACCAAATTACGTACGCTTACTTCTGCACGCTTGGTGGTCTTTCTAACCCTCGCTGCAGGAAGGTTCTCAGAAGGAATGGTAGTCACACCTACTTCACCTATCACTTGGTCGGCAAAAGTACAGCGAGTAACTGACGAGTGATCCTCCTAGGGCGTCCCTGCGGGGCGTCACGGGAGGTTCACACGAAAAAACAGAGAGGTCTAGCTATGGCTTATATGAATCAAGAACGGAAAGCCCAACTAATGCCGAAAATTAAAGCAGCACTCGGAAAGCACGGCTTCCGTGGAACTGTCCGGGTGGACGCCCACACGACGTTGGTCCTGACCATCACGAGTGGTCCCTACGCCGAGATCAACGGTAAATACCACTCCGTCAATCCCTATTGGTTCGAGAAGGACGACTACCCGGAACACGTCAAAGAGTTCCTCCGAGACGTGATAGCCGCGATGAACGACGGCAACTGGAACGACAGCGATCCCATGACGGATTACGTGAGCGTCGGCTGGTTCGTGAACGTCCGGTTTGGGCGACCGGGTAAACCGTTTGTTAGTACCCAACAGGAGGCCGCCGCATGAGTGAGCTGACAATTGCCGAACACGTCCTGAAATACCGAGACGTAATCGATCCGTCGTCCAAGGCGACCGCATCCCAGCTTCTGCGACGATCCCGTAAGGAGCTTGTAGAAGACCTTGACGCTATCGACCGGGGTCTGGAAAAGGAGAAACGCCCCGAAGTCATCCAGACGCTCAAAGAATGTCAGACACTCCTCCGTGACCAGCTTCAGAAGGTCGACGAGGCCCTGTCTGTATGCGCTCAGGATTAAGGATACGGGATGACTCGCGAAGAATATCACCGGCTGCGACTCGCTGCTGAATACTGCGATGACTACACGCAGTACCGGCGGGAGATCGCAGAGATCGAACGCAAAGCACGGCAGGCGGGGATCGTCCGGTCCCCTGCCCGCTTCCAGGGTAAGTCTGTGACACCAGCCAAACGCAAACCGACTGGCCATGTGAGGGCGCGAGACGCCCTTCATGCGGTCTTACTGATTACCGGAGGTAACCGTCATGTCTGAACGAGTAATAGATGCAGTGACCGTCTGGGAGGAGATGCTGGCCGAAATGAACCGGCCCGACGTCAACGACAAGTCTGTCAGAACGTACGGCCGCTGGCTGAACAACTACAGGGAGACGAACGGCACCGCCGAGATATGGCAGCTGGCGGTCAATCTGGCCGAACCGGCCGACGATATGTGGCGCATGTTCGAGCCGGCTCATGGCAGCGACTGCCCGTTCTACTGGGGGTGGATTCCCAAGTGGTTGCAGGCTCTGCATGAGATCAGCGCTGACTTCAGCTACACCAAGCGGTGGGCGCATATCGTGGCTGGACTCGTCGCCAGCTACAACATGGACCTCGACGATGAGGAGGAGATGCACGACCGGTTCCACCATCTGTCTGAGTTCCACTGCGAACACAAGATGCTGCTGCGCGACAAGTCTGATGGGAAGCTGTTCGTGGAGGACAACGACCCGAACGATCCGGACGCGCTCGACAGGTTCTGGGGAGTGTATGGGTACGACGCCTATGGGTACGCCATGCACGTCTGTGATGTTCGGACCCAGACCGAGGCCGAGGAAGTGATAAACGCGATCAACTACTGGCTCAAGCGGGAGGAGTACGCGCCGTGTCAGAAGTAATCCAGATCATCAACGTAAGGCAGGACGTCAAGTCCACTGTACTACGGAATATTCGGAAGATGGACGAAGCGGGAGTCCGTGCCTTTATCGAGGCGCGAGGCTTCCGTCCCATCAACCCCAAGGAAGACCTTGAGTTGGCTCTGACGCTGGCTGCTAACGAGGTGGACGCCATGTCCACACCTGAACTTCAAATGTACCTGTGAGGAGACTGACTATGGCTTTCAACGAGCGTGAGATTGTAGCGATGGAGTGCATCAAGGCTGGCGTACAGGATGGCAACCTGTGTCTGGCTGAGTGCAAGGATCGGAAGACCGGCGAACGAATCGTCGCTGTGTGTGGCGCTGTGCCTGTCGGTGACGGCGAGATCATGATGGTTCCGGTCGCCAAGCTGTTCGAGGGTAGCCCCTTTGAGGAGCTGGAGCCTGCCTTCACCAAGTCCGACGAAGACCTGGGCCAGGAGGATGCAGCATGAGAGTCGAAGTGTACCGCAACCTGCACAAGCAACGCTTCTCTGTCCGTGCCCTTGAGGGTCCGAAGAAAGGACAGGTGATACTGCATACCGATTCAGTCCTGCTGAAGGACGCAGAGTTCGTTGTCCAGAAATGCGGACAGGAGCGCGTCCGTCGGGAGGGCAAGAAGTACGTCCATGCGTTCGTACGCGGAGAGGTGCGGGCTGTCTCCTCCTTCGCCGCCAACACTCTGAAGGGCCTGGCCAGGTCGAGGACCATCAAGATGAATCAGTTCACGTACAACCCGTACGAACATGACACCTTCGTCGACCGCTACATGAGAGTCCCTGTGGTGTCCTCTGATTGGGCAGTACTTGGGGTCAATGGTAACTGGTATATCAGCGAGATTAAGCGTGCTGAGCAGCGTCTCAGCGCCTGAGAATACAGCGAGTTATTGTTATGGACGAGCTTACTATCTGTGAAGTGGCCAGTCGTGAGACTGGAATGCCTCTGGCAGACATTCTGTTGCTCATTAATTGCTGACCCACTTACGTTTTACATTTTTTGACACCACCCCTCTTGGAAAAGCGGCAGGCATCAGTATATTCCGCAGTTGCGCCGCCGCTGCTGTCATGTAGGAGATAAGTACATGATCGGTAACGAGATTGTTGATGTTGATTTCTTCAACCCAGCTCACAGTCCAGCGGCCAAAGTCAGAGAGCTGGCCCGTCAGCTGCTCATTCAGAGCGCCGGACAGCCGGTCTTTGTGGTGTTCGAGAAGAAGGACGGCAGTGTTCGTCCCCTTCGCGGACGTGTAGGAGTAGCGGATTATCTGGTCGACCCGATTAACGGTGATCCACAAGCAGCCGACTCTCCGGACATGGTCACGGTCTTTGACGACGACGCTCTCGGATATCGGAGCGTTACCATCGACCGCATCCTCGCGCTTGATGCGTGTGGGGTGAGGTTACAAGTCCGAGCCTGAGTGCCTGGGCATAAGGGCTGCAAAAGTTATAGAGAGGTAAAACTCCATGGAAGACAACAACTTACACTCAGGGACATCAAGTCTCGCGAAGTATCTCGCAGCGTTCTGGTTGCTAACTCCAGCAATAATCCTTGGAATCCAATGGCTTACGAAAGGGTGACACCTTTTACGGACCTTATGCCCAGAAAGAAAAAACATTGTGTAGTCTTAAAGATCAAACATTACGATCCTTACGACTAACTTGATGTTTACTCTACGGTACGGGTCCGGCTACGATATGTAGTTAGTAACTAACTCTCAAGTAACTATGCAGCGTGTGTTCTGTCCGCTCGGGCAGGCACGGGCACCAGCCGGAAGGAGGCTGTTATGTCTACTCGACTAACTGCTGATAGGACATCAGCCGATGCGAAAGCACGCAGGAAGCGCGCAGGAATGGTCCTCAAGCAACTAAGAGCTAAAGCAGGTTACACACAGAAGGAGCTGGCCGAGAAGGTGGGCTTGGAGTATTACACCTTCGTGTCTCAGATAGAGAACGGCAGCGGTCGTGTACCAGTAGAGCTGTACGGTGAATTCGCCAAGGCCTATGGCGTGGATGTCGAGAAGTTCGCCCGCCTGTTGGTTCGGCTATACGATCCGGCAGTTTATCGCTGGCTGTTTTACAACTCTCGTGACGTTGATGAGGACCAGCAGTTGTTGGACCTTCTGAACTCGTGAGGAACACATGCTCGGTTACACACTTAATCTGATCGACGATATCGATCCGGACATTCTGTTCGCTGCGTCCTTCGATATGCTGAGCAGGATCACCCGCTGTGCGGTTGATCTTTCAGATGTGTGTACGACTGACGAAGGTGATGTGTATCAGGTTGGGGAGCTTCCCTTCTGCACCGTTACCGTGTCCGTCGTGATCAGTGATGATGACAATAAACAACTCCAGGTATTCGTCATGCCCCTGTCCGGAAGTCTGTCTGACTCTGGAAGGGTGGGCGGCTGGATGGACACCTTGCGGCGCGAACATGTACGGGTGCTGGGAAGTAACCTGCTAGAGGGTAAGGGAGATGAGCGTATTCAAGCGGCCTAACTCCAAGGTCTACTACATGCAGGTTCCCGACGGACGGGGAGGCGTTAAGCGCCTCTCCACGAAGCGGACCTCAAAACGTGAAGCTGAGCTGGTCAAGGCAGCGTACCTCAAGGAACTGAAGGATCGCGAACAGCTCGGCGTAAAGGCGAACATAAAACTACAGCAACTAGCTGTCGAATACATAGAGCACAAGAAGTCGGAGAACTTGGACTCGATTGACAACATTCAGCATCACGTCAACAAGCTGATTGGTGCCGGAGGATGGGGCGATAAGGTCTACCATCTGGACGCAGACATGGAGCTGCATCAGCTTACGGTCAGGGATATCGACAAGTATAAGCAGGCTCGTCTGCGTGAGGGTCGAGCAAGGAAGACGATCAACCTCGAACTCGAACAGCTGCGCGGGATGCACAAGTTCGCGATCAGTCGGGGATACAACGCGAACTATCGCCTGACCATCGACATGTTCAAGGTTCGGGGTAAATCGCGTTGGCTGAGTCAGGAGGAAGAGGACGCCCTACTCCGCGAGCTGGACCCGAAGCGTGAAGCTCCGGGCATGGCCAAGTATGAGAAACGCCGGGGCTCCGTACTCCAGGCTAAACTGCAGGACCAGTACGACATGACCATCGTTCTGCTGGACACCGGTAAGCGATACATGGAGATTGCATCTATGCCCTGGTACTCGGTCGACACCAAGAACTGGGAGTGGATCGAAGTGTATCAGGAGAAGACCGATGACTGGGGTAGATTCCCTATGACACAGCGCCTCAGAGAGGTCCTGAAGCGTCGTTACGAGTCACGCCGGTCCCACAAGTGGGTCTTCCCGTCGTTCAAGGACAAGAACCTCCACAGGGCCTACAGCACGAAGGGCTTGAAGAACGCCATCGAACGGGCAGGTCTGAACTCCGATCCAGACATAGTCCGCCAGCGTGGTAAGGTCACTCCGCATACACTACGGGACACCTTCGCCTCCAAACTGGTGAGCCGGAACGTCAGTCTCAAGACGGTCCAGACACTGCTGGGTCACAAGTCCGCTGCTTCCACTCAGAAGTACGCGAGGCTTGAACTGACAGCGGCTGCTACGGCTGCTGTCGCTGCTCTGGAGGGGCGCTGATACCTTTTGTGGTCCTTATGCCCAGACGGGTACAACCCCTCACCTTTTGCCCTGCCATTCGGCGGGGCTTTTTTATTTCCGGAGGAGAACTTTATGTTACGACTGGTCGTCAAACCTTTCGGCTGGATTGGGAATCAGCTGGCCGCTCGACTCACCGGTGCCCTGGTGTTCCTGGCAGCGCCTCTGATGATCGTTCAGGATTTCCTTGAGGGGCAGCGAATGGACCGGGCTTACTGGTCCAGCGTCGGTGAGGTGTTGAGGAACTGCGTCGGGCTGATGCTGATTGCTCGTACGATCTGAAGTACAGTAAGTGGTTAACTAGTTAGAGAATCTGTGTACAGTTAGGCTTCGAGGACAGTGTACAAAACTGTGTACAAGAGCTTTTGCCAACATTCAGGCAAAAAGAAGGGGGACCGGTAAGTACCTGATCCCCCTGCTTAAATTTGGTGGGTCGTGTAGGATTCGAACCTACGACCAATTGGTTAAAAGCCAACTGCTCTACCAACTGAGCTAACGACCCGAAAGGGTATCCGGCCTCTTGGCCTGCTTATGGGACCCCAGCCGGAGCTGAGGCCCTGGAATCTGGTGGGTCGTGTAGGATTCGAACCTACGACCAATTGGTTAAAAGCTCTACGCTCCACCTCACGACCCTCGTAAGTCTTTGATTTTTCAGTATCTCTACTGGTTAACTCCTAACCAACTCCAGCGATATTCGCTAAGCCTCTGAAAAATCTGGGCGCAATTCTATGTACAGTTTTGTGACCAGTCAAGCGCTTTTTTCTAATTGGTCTACCAGATGAACGAAGAAAGTATCCGCATCCAGAAAGACTGGGAAGCTCATTGTGTTGAGCGTGGTATCGAACGGTTCCGCGAGGCGCAGTTCAAAGAGATCAAGCGGCCGGACGGAACCAGCCGGAAAGAACTGGCCGACATTGGCGAAACGCAGGGCGGAATGATCGTCCTCAAGAACCTGATGGGCCCCCTCACCCCAGTGATCGAGGCCATGAGGGTCGAAGCTATCGAGGGAATCCAAGGTGTGAAGGGCCGTGAGCCTGACTGGTGGTGGTACATCGCGTGGCTACCGGCAGACAAGCTGGCCTTCATGACCATCCGAGCAGTGCTGGCCGAGAAGCCGCACACCGCAGACCAGGGCCGCAAGTACAACCAGATTGCGCTGCGCCTGGGTAAGTCCATCAAGGAACAGATCGAGTTCGACCGGTGGCTCCAGCAGTCCCGCCAGCAGGCGAAGGAGATGGGAACCCTGGACTTCGCTCAGTTCCTGATCAACAACCACCGTGGTCCTGTGAACCGCCGAGCGTTCGCCCGCTGGAAGCGGCGCTGTGCCGACATCCTGCAAGAGGACTGGCCGTCTGAAATCTGTCTGAAGGTAGGCGCACGGCTGCTTGAAGCCATGCAGATCGCTAATCCTGACGCCATCGAGACGTATCTCCACATGTCCCGAGGCAAGACCACACGAATGCTCAGGCTCAGCGAGAGCGTGTTGCAGGACCTGACGTCAATAAACGAGAGGCTGGAGGTGAACCGTCCGTACCTCCTGCCCATGAAATGTCCACCCCGCCCATGGAGGAGAGTGAATGGCGCTGAACAACGACCCGCTTAATGCGCTGAGTCTGATGGAGGAAGCTCTCAAAGGAGAAATACGGAGAGCGATTGCTGACCGAATCACTGACGATCTGGTCGCAGAGTTCCGCGAGAAGGTGGAGCCTATCGTCCGCCAGCAAGCGGAACGGGTAACGCTGAGTGGCATCACTCGGTTCAAGGATATGGTCCGACTAAGGGACGAACTGCGCGTCTACCTGAAGTGGGACGACGGGCACAAATCAGGGCCACATTAATCGGTTCTATATGTACACAGAACTGTACACAGAACTGTGCGTGTACAGTACGGGAGCCCTTGTGCCCCAAGGGTTTCCCTAAAAGTACAGTAACTTGTTGACTATGAGTAGCGAGAGGCAGAATGAAAGCAGACTATGACGGTGGTTACTTCCTCATTAAAGAGCCGCTGGTACGTGGTGGAATCCACAAGCACACAGCAGCCCATCCCAACGCACTGACCGATGACCAACTCGAAGCAATCAACTTGGTGCAGAACACGGAATGGGAAATAAACGAGTACGTTCTCGACGTAATGATCGCCGCCTACGAATCCAACAGTCACGTCGCCGGACTTCCCTCCTTGGACGACGAGCCTCTCCCGCCGAAGATGAGCGAGGAGGAGTGGGAGAACCTGAGCGATGTGGATCGTCGGGACTACAAGTATCAGCTGTCGAAGATTCACGAACGGAATGCCCAGATGCAGTGCAAGCGTGAGTCGTTGAACCGGAAGATCGACATTGCCCTGGAGCTGGTCGGTCAGCCGATCTGGTTCCCGCACTTCTTCGACTTCCGGACCCGCATGTATCCCCTGCCCCAGGACCTGAACCCGCAGGGTGATCAAATCTGCAAGGCTCTCCTGCAGTTCCGCAAACCGAAGCGGTTGGGAAATGAAGGTTTGAAGTGGCTCGGCGTTTCCCTGGCGAACACCTTCGGCAATGACAAGATCCCTTTCGAGCATCGGGAACTGTGGGCGCACATGCATCACGATCTGATCGTGGATAGTGCGCTCGATCCTCTGGACGGTCAGCGTTTCTGGATGGAAGCCGACGAGCCGTGGACCTTCCTGGCCGCGTGTAAGGAGTGGGCCGAAGCCTACTCAATGGCCAACCCAGAGGACTATGAGTCCCGTCTACCGTGTGCGATGGACGGGGTGACCAACGGACTGCAGCATCTGTCGCTGATCGGACGTGACGAGGTCGGGGCAGTGAAGACCAACTGCTCAGATGATGAGCAACGCTACGATCTGTATACGGAGGTCGCTAACCGTGCTGCCGAGATAGTCAACGAGGACGCCATCAGGGGTAATCCCTGCGCCCAGGCATGGGCTGGCAACATCACCCGCAAGACCGTGAAGAGGGCCGTAATGACCACGCCGTATGGCGTGACTGACCGTGGTATTCAGGATCAGCTGATCGCTGATGGTCATCTCGAAGGTCTGAGCGGTGACAAACTGGCCAACGCCAAGTACATGAAGGACGTCATTAAACAGGCGCTCAAGAGTACCGTGGCTGCGGCGAGCGAGATCATGGGCTACTTCCAAGACGTGGCTTATGCCCTGGCTGAGCACAACATCCCACTACGCTGGAAGACTTCAGCCGGTGCCGAGATCGTCCAGTCCTACTGGAACCTGCGCCGGAAGAAAGTCCGTACGCTCGTCGGTGAGTTTGTATTGTGGAGCGAAGACCCAGCGATGGGGCTCAAGCCCTCGAAGTGTGCGCTGTCTGCATCCCCGAACATCATCCACTCCCAGGATGCTGCGATGCTTCAGCTCACTGTGCTGCGTCTGCACCGTGAATACGGTATCGACTCCTTCGCTATGATCCACGACTCATACGGTGTACATCACGCCGATGTCGCCAAGCTGCACAAGGTTCTGCGCGAGGTGGCTCATGAGATGTACAGCACGAACTGGCTGGAAGAGTTTCACCAGTACGTCCTGTCGTACGCGCCGGAAGGCCTGGAACTACCGACGCCTCCCAAGCTGGGTAACTTCAACATTGACCGACTGTTGAACGCCCCGTACTTCTTTTCCTGAGAAGTACAGCAAGTGTTTAACTAGTAGCTGTTTATACCTTTCTCAGCCCTTATGCCCAAAGTAAAGAAACCGAAAGATAAACCTATAGGAGATAACTCTATGTCTCAGAAGAAGAAGCTGCCGAAAGTTGCCACTCCCGCAGGTATTGCTGCCTATGCCTGGGTCAACAAGCCGGACTCCGGCAACGAGTACAGCGACGACAAGTACAAGGTGACCCTGCTTCTGAACGAGGATGACGCCACCACCGAGGAGTTCGTCGCCAAGATTACCGCCAAGGCCAAAGAGCTGGCAGCTGAGGAGTGGGGTAAGTGTCCGAAAGACCTGCAGCTTCCCTTCCGTGACGGCAACGAGATTGCTGACGAGAAGGAAGACAAGGAAGACTTCCGAGGCATGGTCGTCTTCACCCTCAAGTCGAAGTATCAGCCTGGTGTTGTAGACGCCAAGAAGAAATCCCTGCCCGCCAAGGCCGTCATGTCCGGCGATCTGATCCGTGCGTCCGCCCTGCTGGTTCCCTACAAGACCACCGAGACTGTCGTTGAGAACGGCAAGAAGAAGAAGGTGACCGTTCACGGTGTGACCTTCCGTCTGCGGAACATCCAGCTGCTGGAGAAGCGGAACATGGGTGGTGGTGCTGCCGGTGACTTCGACGAGGTGGACGAGTACGAGAGCGTTGCTGATTCCTACCAGGCGGCAGACGACGAGGATATGGATCACGACACCAACGAAGGAGGCGCTGGTGACCAAGAAGATTACGACGACATCTAAGTTCAACGAACTTTTCGCGAAGTTCTTGAAGGTATTCAACAAGGCTTCCGAGCGCGGACTCATTGAGTTCGCCTTGGAGGTCCCTCCTTACCCTGCCTCCCGCCCTCGGGTGTCCCGCTGGGGCACCTACTACGGGAAGAAGTATCAGGACTTCCTCAACAAAGCAGGTACTGCGGCTCTCGGCTACAAGGGCCTGAAGGTTGAGGGTCCGGTGACCGTGTTCATCGAGAACGTGGTGCCGAAACCCAAGACCACAAAGCGTGAGTACCCGCGTGGCGATGTGGACAACTACGCCAAGGGCATTCTGGACGTCATGACCAAGAGCGAGAAGTTCTGGGAAGACGACGACCAAGTCCTGATCCTCGTTGTCGGTAAGCGTTTTGCCGAGGAGGGAGAGGAACCCCGCGTGAATCTGTACTGGGCAGAGCTATAAGGAGGTGATCCCAGTATCTCCGGTGTAACTCCGTGCCGGTCACCCACGGAGTATCGCTACCTTAGAACCGTTTGCCCCGCCTCAGTGTGGGGCTTTTTTGTTTCTGGAGAAAGGAATGAGCGAGTGGGTTGAGATGCACCAGCCCTGTCCATGTGGCAGCAGCTCTGACGCCTACTGTATCAACGACAGAGGGTTCGGTAAATGCTTCTCGTGCGGTAAGAACTTCAGAGAAGGAGAAGCTGTGGACATAGAGGAGCAGGAACCCAGAGTCCACAAGAAGAAAAAGAAGCGGCCCCTCATCGACGGTGAATACAAGCCGCTACTCAAACGGAAAATCTCCGAGGAAACCTGTCGGTTCTTCCGTTACGAGGTCGGAGAGTTCAAGGGCAAAGCCTGTCACATTGCGAACTACTTCGATGAGAAGCGACGTAAGGTCGCCCAAAAGATTCGCCTCCCAGGTAAAGACTTCACCATCACCGGAGACATGAACGAGGCCGGACTGTTTGGTGAACAGCTGTGGAAACCTGGAGGTAAGCGGCTGGTAATCACCGAGGGTGAGCTGGACGCCATGTCCTACGCCGAGGCCACTGATTGTAAGTGGCCGGTCGTGTCCGTCCGTAACGGAGCTCAAGGGGCGCCAAAGTGCATCCAGCGCCGTCTGGAGTTCGTCGAGTCCTTTGAAGAAGTTGTCTTCATGTTCGATCAGGACGAGCCGGGGCAAGAGGCCGCGACCAAATGCGCAGAGCTGCTATCCCCCGGCAAGGCAAAGATCGCCTCGCTCCCGCTCAAGGATGCGAACGAGATGCTGGTCGAGCGCAAGGTTCGGGAGCTGATCAACTCCGTCTATCAGGCCAAGGACTTCCGTCCTGACGGGATCATCCAGGGCGCTGACATCACGGTCGAGGAGCTGATCACTGAGCCTGTCGTCGGGTACAGCTGCAAGTATCCGGACCTGAATGAGAAGCTGCGTGGAATCCGCAAGGCTGAACTGACTCTGTTCACCGCTGGTTCCGGCATCGGTAAGTCAACCATCGTCCGTGAGATCGGGTATGAGTTCAGCACCACCCACCGCCTGAGTATCGCCAACGTCTTCCTTGAGGAGAGCTACAAGAAAACTGCTCAGGGGTACATCGCAATCCACAACAACGTCCCGCTCGGGGAGATTCGCAGGAACCCACACTGCCTGAGCCCCGAACAGTGGGCTGCGGGTAAAGCCGCAACCGTGGATCGTATGTTCTTCTATAACCACTTCGGTTCCCTGGAGTGCGACAACCTGATCGGCAAGCTGAACTATTTCGCTGTCGGTCTGGGCTGTGACTTCATCCTGCTGGACCACATCTCCATGGTGGTGTCCGGCCTGGAATCCGACAAAGGTGAACGGAAGGACATCGACATTCTGATGACAAACCTCCGGTCCCTCATTGAGCGAACCGGTGTGGGAGTCATTGCGATT
>MDTE01088654.1_pt1 | contig 14703 bp, 18 predicted proteins | sample 811231 | NCBI WGS metagenome assembly MDTE01 (sample SAMN05326651, study PRJNA326480) | marine metagenome | isolation source: seawater | place: Indian Ocean: Red Sea | collected 2010 | reverse complement strand
CTGTCGGGATAGCCAAGCCTGGTCCAAGGCGGACGCCTCGAAATCTCATTACAGGATAGCGTCTGTGCATCGCACACGGGGGTTCAAATCCCCCTCCCGGCGCTTATCATCTAGGAATCTGCTTTAATTTCTTCTTTTTTCATCCAGAGAGTTTTTTCTTTGTGGTCAATGAGATAAATTCCCATATTTGATATTTTTTCTCTTATGGAATCAGCTTCTTCAAATTGTTTATTTTTTCTACATTCTTCTCTTTTTTCAATTAATTCAAAGATAGAATTTATTTCATCATCTCCTGCTTTAATCACATTTAGTCCTAACACATCTAACATGTATTCTAGTATTGGCATTACCATAGTTGAGATATCTTTAGAAATTTTTTCTTCTGCAGCAAGTCCATTAATATTTTTTATCATATTAAATAGTTCAGTTAGAGCTTGTGGTGTATTGAAATCATTTTCTAAAGCGACATTAAATTTTTGTTTTGAATTTGAAACACTTGATGAAACACTATCTGGAATACCTGTTCCACTAGCTAATCGTAATTCATAGTAACATGTTTCTAATTGTCTCCATTTTACAAGATTTTCTTTTAGCAGATCCTCAGTATAATCAATTGGCTTTGAATAATGTCCAGAAAGACAAAAAAGTCTGATAATATTGGGTCCCCAATTTTCTAACACACGACGAATAGTTTTTACATTACCTAGTGATTTAGACATTTTCTCACCATTAATTGTGATCATACCAGCATGCATCCAAATTTTTGCAAATATCTTTCCAGTAAATGCTTCTGACTGTGCAATCTCATTTTCATGATGGGGAAATATCAGATCACGTCCACCGCCATGAATATCAAAAGTTTCACCAAGGTATTTGATACTCATTGCAGAACATTCAATGTGCCACCCAGGTCTTCCTTTACCCCATGGGCTATCCCATGTTGGTCCAGAATTAGAAAATTTCCAAAGAGCAAAATCAAGTGGATTATTTTTTGATTCATCAATTTCAATTCTAGATCCACTTTCTAGTTCTTCGATATTTTTTTTTGACAGTTTTCCATATTGAGAAAACTTTGATACACTAAAATATACACCATTTTTACTGGTGTATGCAATTTTTTTTGTAATTAAATCTGAAATAAGATTTATCATATCTTGTATGTGTTCAGTTGCTTTTGGATATTCAGTAGCTTTTTTGATATTTAGCGCATCAAAGTCTACAAAGTAATTTTCAATGTATTTAGTACTAACTAAATTTGCCGTAGTATTCGTTTCAGATGCTTTTTTTATGATTTTGTCATCTATATCTGTAAAATTCTGAATCAAGTCGACGTTATTTCCATTAGATTCTAGAAATCTACGTAGTGTATCAAAAATAACAATTGTTCTTGCATGTCCAATATGGGCATCATCATATACAGTAACCCCACATACATAAATTCTGATTTTTTTATCAGTTTGTAATTGTTTTTTATTACCGCTTAATGTATCGTAAATCTCCATCTTACTCATGTACATGTTTAAAGATGTTCAGGTGTTATTCGTTTATGTTCGCTTTTTTTGTATAATTGGTAGATTTTCTCTACAGTTTTATTATTGATTTGAGTTTGGTCCACAGTTTGATTGAAAGAAATTTTCTTATCAATTAAACAATACAAAATTGAGTCAATCTCTTCATATGTAGCTCCAATTTCTGATTCTGCCATATGATTTAGCCATAAGTTTGGGCTACTTTTTTTCATAATTATGTTCTCTGGTACACCGAGTTCTTTGGCAATTTCTTTTATTTGAGTTTTATAGAGTGAGACAATTGGAAGAATATCAGCTGCACCATCACCAAATTTTGTAAAGTATCCAATATTATATTCACTTTTATCACTAGATCCTAAAACTAAAAGGTTTTTCAAATTTGCATAATAATATATTATATTTTTTCTAATACGCGCTCTTAGATTACCTAGAGCAAAATCGTTAGGCTCAATCACATTATAGTATTCTTTGTGAATAGAATTAATATCAATTAATTTATAATTTAATCCCAATTCATCAACAATCTTTATTGCATCCTGAGTTTCAGATTTAGGAGAAATTTTTGAGTCTGGCATTATTAATGCAAGTGTATTTTGTTTGATTGATTTTGCACACAAAAATGCTATGACACTAGAATCAACTCCTCCACTCAAACCAAAAACAACTCCATCCTTATTTGCAATATTATATTTTTGAACAATAGATTCTTGAATATTTTTAATTATTAGTTTATAATCTTGGTCTCTAATTTGATTTAAAATTTGTTCATTCATGTGTACATCCATTACCTCTCACTTTGAGATTTTAGTATTTTCCGTGATATTATAAATGGAGTAAAAATCAGAATTGGTATAGTAATAGTAATGAATAACGTTTGTAATTCAGTTACCGCAATTGTAAATGCAACTGCACTTGTGGCACCTACAAACAGTGAAAGAAAGGAGCCCACGCATGTAGGACATGCAATAAATAAACCAGTAGTTGCACCTATGCTTCCTAAACCACCAGTTTTTTTTGTGATTGAAATAGCATTTACTGCAAGTGCTGTATTCATTGCAACTAGATATGATACTGTTATTTGAAGTACAAGATTTATTGGTACTACCTGTATACCAACATGTTCTGTTAAGTAGGCGACAAATTTTGGCATGTATCCTACTGGTCCACAACATGGTGTTACATGTGCAGATGGAATATCCGCGCCATAATGATATGAGAATATTACTTCTGGCTGATAGACTAGAATACCTGATGTCATAGAAAAGAAAAAACCATAGACTACAAATGTTACAATAAATACTTTTAATGATTTTTTACTAATTGTTGAATTAGAGATCATTGATATTGCAGTTTGATTACCCATGCCTGCAATTCTTTTTTGATATTTTCTTAAGCCAATACCAATTACTCCAAAAGATATAACTAGTAAAATATAAAATGTCACACTTAATCTTTCAATTGAACTAATTGCATCTGGTGTGATTCCTGGATTTTCAAATCGTGAGTATATCAAAAATAAAACTATGATTGAAATAAAACCTAAAATTATTAACTTTTTATCATTTTGACTACCTATGGCAGTCTTTGCTTTCATGTCTAGATCCTTCTTAACGTTCAATATATTTTTAAGAAATTAATTTTCTATTTCTTTAAGTTGAAAATTAATGAAGAGCAAGATTTGGATTATGATGTAGTAAAGATTACAAATCTTGGATTTGTTGATCCATATGGAAATGAAGGATTAATTGTTTTAAAATCAGATGACAATAAAGAATTTCATATGAGAGCTTTTTCTGGAGAGGTCTCACGTCACATAGCAAGTTTTATGGATGGTGATCATGATTCTGTCCCTACTATTTACAAAATGTTGGAGGATATTTGTGAACAGAATGAACAAGTTTTAGTTAAAGTAAAAATTTATGATAGTGGAGATGCATTACGTGCAAATCTATATCTCATTGGAAAAAATGAAATGATACTACGAAATTATAGAGCGTCTGATGCGGTAGCATTAGCTGTATATTATAACGTTCCAATCTTAGTAAGAAAAACATTATTGCAGGATCCTATAGAAAATCTATCTTAAGTAACAACTTGGCTTAACTTATCCTCTTCAATTGCCTTGTTGATCTCCATAGCAATTCGTCTTCCAATACCAAATGTTGTGCCATATTGATATTTTGTATATGGTGTTGTTGTAGCAACAATTGGATTTCCCGGAACTCTCAGTGATACATCATAAACTATTAATTCAAGATCTTTAGTTATAACACTCTGTAGTGAGAATGGACCAATAATTCCAGGTGGGTATTCTTTTTTTACTGCTTTAACAAATTTGTCACCCATTTTGATCACTTTGTCAAGAAGTGATTCACGAATGCTTGCTGGGGTATGGCCAACTTCGATATTCTGTAATCCTACATCCATTTCGAGCTGTTGTTTTGCTGGAAGTGCATTGTAATCATGGATGTTTGTTTGAAGCCTTCGTTCAATTCCAATAAAGTCAACATTATCAGAAATTGGTGTATGAAAATAGTTGAAGTTTAGGTATGTACCGATTGCAAGTTCTTCTATACTTGATTCATTTAGATCTTTTCTTGAGATTGTACCATTTTTGATTTTCTCTTCAGATTTTTTCTTAAAATCAGAATATGATGAAACTGTAAAGAACGCTCGTTCAAGCTTTCTATTTTTTTCTTGAACCTTTACTATTGCAGGTTTGTTAATTAGTTTTGGATTATTAAAAATTTTTGGGAATTTTATTCCAGCTTTTTTAAGAAGATAATATTGATTTTTCTTGTTATTTCTTTCTTCTGCTTGAAAGAGTCTTCTATTGCCAAAAATAGGTATTTTTAATTTATTTTCTATTACATGATATCCCAAGTATGCCGTAAGTGAACGATGAGGAACGATTAGTGTATTTGTGTCTTTTAATTTTTTTTGATTTGCAGCAGTTGCAATATCACTAAATTTTTTCAGAATCATAATTTCATCAGATATTCTAGAAAATCTTTGATATGGAGTTTCTCTTCCTTTTTGGCAAAATACAACTGTGTTTAGATTTTCATCTTTTGCACCATCCATTATTTCAAGTGCTGAATGACTCCCTAGCACACCTATACGAAGATCAGAATAATTTTTGATAACATCTTGCATTTCTGACCTTTTAATCATATTTTGATAAAATTAATACCGTATTTTAAATGATTTAGATTTTTTTATGCTTAGAGGTATCATTATAGATAAGATATCTAATAATTTGTATATGAATACAGAGATGATTCTAGTTGGAATAATCTTATTTTCAGGAATGACTGCTGGTGCAGTAAAAATTTGGTTGAATAAAAGAAAAGAAAAAGAGAATAGTAGTGTGCTTGACGAGTCTCATGCGTAGTTTTTCCTCTTCTTTAATATATTGTAAATTCTAATTCAAATATTACATGAAATTAATAATTGCGATAACCGGTAGCACTGGTGTAATTTATGGTGTTAAAATGCTTGAAGTTCTAAAACAAAAAGGAATTGAAACACATCTAATAATGTCAGAATGGGCTCAAAAATGTATTTCAATGGAAACAAATCATGATATGGAATACGTAAAATCTTTGGCTACAAGTATGTCAGATGAAAAAAACATGGCATCTAGTATTTCAAGTGGAACTCATAAAACTGACGGAATGATTGTAATTCCTTGTAGCATGAAATCATTGTCAAGTATTGCAAATGGTTATGATGAAACATTAGTTGCACGAGCTGCAGGTGTAACTTTAAAGGAGTCAAGGAAATTAATTTTGGTTGCTAGGGAAACTCCATTAACTGCAATAAATCTGGAAAATATGCTTAAACTTGCACGTTTGGGTGTTATTATCATGCCTCCAGTTACAGAATTTTATACAAACCCAACTTCAATTGATGCAATGATTGATCATATTGTAGGAAAATGTTTAGACCAATTTGGTATTGAACATAATTTGTTTACAAGATGGGGCTCAGATAAGTAAATTTACATTAGTATAGTTGATTTTTAATTTATGCCGAAAGTTACTTTTGAAATTTTTGTGAATGCAGACTTACAAAAGACATTTAAAATATTAACAGATTTTGAAAATTTTGAGTCTATATTACCAGAGTATTATTCATTAATTACTACCAAATCAGTTAGGGATGAAAGTTCGCTTGCTGTAGAACATTTGCATCTATTAGGAAATGAATTTGTTATAATGGCTAAGCATTTCATAAAGCTACCAAACATACATGAAATGCGTGTTATAGGAGGGGATATCAAAGGAAGTTACATGATCGAAAAAGTAATTGAATCTAATGATAAGACGAAGATAATAGTGGATGTAGATATTAAGACATCAAAACGACTAAAAAATATTTTTAACACAACAAACTATGAAAATGAAATAAAATTATTATATCAACAATTTGTCAAAGTTATAGAAAATTAACTATTCTTTATGGTCTTTGAACTTTTTCAATTCTTCATCAGCCTCTATCTCACCTTTTTTATATTCACCTTTAGCCTTTCCAAAGGTTTTAGCTAATTCTGGAATTTTTTTTGCCCCAAAAATGAAAATCGCCGCAATAATAATTATAAAAATCCATTCTTGACCTGCTATGAAATTTGCCAAGTTCATCATCATTTGTTTCTAGACACACTTTTTCGAATTTAAGTCTTGATAGTCTGACGCTCTTTACGTTCAACTATAAACATGCCTGCTAGGTAGAGGGCTATCATTGGTCCTGCTATAAACCACATTGTTACACCACTACCATCTGGTGTTACTACTGCACCAAAGATAACAATTGCAACAATTGCATATCTAATATTTTTTCTCCAAAATTTTGTATCTGTTAATCCTGATTGGCTTACTGCATACATTATTAATGGTAATTGAAAGGAAATACCAAACGCCAACAAAAATTGTAATATAAAACTAACAAAATCCATAATGTTTAAGAATGTTACAAGTCCTGCAGATTCACCATACTTATACAAAAAATCTAGAATATATGGAATTACTAAGGTGTATGAAAAAATACATCCTGAGATAAATAGTCCAATTGTTGGAATCGTGATTGTCCTACCAACTTTAATTTCTGCTTCTTTCAATGCAGGTTTAAGAAATGCCACAAACTCTCTTATTATTAATGGAATACTTGCAACAATTCCTACTAGTGCAGCAATATACACTTGGGAAAAAAATGCTTGTCCTGGCGCAGTTTGAATTAGTTGAACTTTTTCAGGAACAAGTTCTGCTCTCATAGCATTAGTTATCTGTGCTGAAATATTGTCTAATGGTTCTGGATATGGGTAATACAGTGTTACATCAAAAATTTCAAATGGGGTTGCATGAAAAGTAAGTAAAAATATTGTAATTCCACCTATACAGATTACAATTCTAATAATTCTACGCCTCAATTCTTCTAAATGTGAATTGATTTGATTAAGCTCTGACATTATGATCTCCAATGGGCTGTAATTCTAGAAAAACTTTTCATGTTGGTATAGGTAACAATTTGGCTTCCGGAAAGCCCCATTCTTTTAATTGATCTTGTGTAGTATCATACATTTCCATTGTAATGATTGGTCTAACATTCATTTCTTCATTTAATTCTCTTGCCAGTTTTGCTATATTGCTACTATCATAGAATTCTTTTGAGTCAAAAAGAAAAATACGTTCTCCTTTCTCCTTCACATCACCACCAAAGCGTTTTTTAAGAAACTGTGTAATTGTTGGTAGTTCATTTCTATCTATATTATTATGATAGTAAACTATTCCTTTCTTTGCTTCATAATCAAAGGGGGTTCCATTTCTATACAAAAAAACACCAAAAAACTCTGCATTATCTTCAGGTTCTCTAATGCATTTTATATCCCAATTTAGTACATTATCTGGATTATATGTTAATTTTTCAATTTCATCGAATGTTAGTTTCCAATATCTGAATTTACTCATTATTTGCAATTTAATTCACCATTATAAAATCAATTCTATATTAGAACATAATATGTTATAATTTACAACAATTTTGATAAAGGCTTGGTTTTTCTTAGTGATTTTTTAACTTTAAATTATTATTAATTTTACTTTATTCATGGTTAATTATGTTGTTAGCGTTGTGATTGAAAACAAACCTGGGATAAGTGATCCTGAAGGTGATACAATACTAAATGATCTTGTCCTAAAAGGGGAGTACAAAAATATTAAAAAAATTCGATCTGGCACCATCCTAAAGTTTTCAATTTCTGAAAAAAATGAAGATATAGCAAAAAACAAAATTATGAAGATTTGTGATGAAATGCGAATCTACAATCCACTTGTAAGTAAGGTAACTGCAACAGTAGGAAAAGACTAATCGTTACTAATACTCTTAATTGTACCATCGACTAGTAATTTGTCCCGTAGGTAGCTTGCAAGATCTGTTTGAGTTATGACCCCAACTAATTTTTCATCTTCAAGGATTAGTAATCTGCGAATATTATTATTTAACATTTTTTGAACTGCATCCTCAATTGTGCTAGTAGGTCCAACTGAACGAAATTTATACGACATAATTTCTGAAACTGGGACATCAGTTGATTTTTTATTTTCAGATACAATTTTTCGAACAAAATCGCTTTCACTAAGTACGCCTTCCGGAAGACCATTATTCATCACAACAAGAAAACTAATGTCTTTCTCTGAAATAATTTTAGCAGCTTCCTGAGCAGTCCTATTTTTATCAATTGTTATGACATTTTTTTCCATTATATCACGAATTTGCCCCATAATTACAATGGCATGTTTCTGAAATAAAAAGATGTCATCTGATCAATTTTATACCTCTAGATAGAAGGTAAATTGTGAAAGTCGGGGTTATTGTTTTTCCTGGCAGTAATTGCGATCGTGATATGTATCATGTATTGACTGATGTCTTTAATTTACATACAGAATATTTTTGGCATCAAAAAAACCTACCAGGAAATATAGACGCTGTAGTTTTACCAGGTGGGTTTTCATATGGTGATAGATTACGTGCAGGAGTAATTGCTGCAAATAGTCCAATTATATCCGATGTAAAAAAGTTGGCAGGACAGGGAATTCCAATTTTAGGTGTTTGTAATGGGTTTCAAATTTTAGTTGAGTCAGGGTTACTTCCTGGGGTATTACTGAAAAATGAATCATTAAATTTCATGTGTGAATGGACAAATCTTATTGTAAAAAATAATAAAACACCATTTACAAAAAAACTAAAACTAAATCAAAAAATTCCTATACCTATTGCTAATGGGGAGGGGAGATATTATGTAGATAAGAAAACACTTAATCAATTAAAAAATAATAATCAAATTGTATTTTCTTATGAGACGAGGGTAAATGGTTCTGTATCTCAAATTGCGGGTGTATGTAATTCTGACGGAAATGTTGTGGGAATGATGCCACATCCTGAAAGAGCTGCTGAAAAAGAAATTAACCAAATTGATCATAAACCATCTTCTTTAATTTTTGAGTCATTGATTGAAGCAATAGGTGTTAAGAATTGAGCTTTCAAAAACATGAAAAGATCCACATAAAACAAAACATCAAACGTGATTTGACTAATACTGAATTGCAAGTGTTAGCAGCAGAGTGGTCTGAACATTGTTCATACAAATCATCAAAAATGCACCTAAAGATGCTTCCTACTACTGGTCAAAATGTGATAGTCGAAAAAGGTTATGATTCTGGTGTACTGGATGTAGGAGATGGTTATGTTGTTACCGTTCACATTGAGAGTCATAATCATCCGTCCGCAGTAGAGCCATTTGGTGGTGCTGCAACAGGTGTAGGTGGTGTAATTCGTGATATTTTATCTGCAGGTACAAGACCAATTGCATTATTTGATAGTCTAAGATTTGGCAATATAGAAGAAGACACGCATGCACGATGGTTATTCAAAAATGCAGTTGCAGGAATTGCAGATTATGGAAACTGTCTTGGCATTCCTACCATTGGTGGTGAAGTTGAATTTGATGAATGTTACAAAAACTATGCTCTTGTTGATGTTGCATCAATTGGATTTGGTAAAAAATCAAAACTGATTAAAAATCATGCAAACTATGGAGATTTGGTTCTATTAATTGGAGGGTCAACTGGCCGTGATGGTGTAGGTGGTTCTCAATTTGCTTCTGATGCACTAGAAGGAGAAGATCGTTCTGCTGTTCAAATTCCAGATCCATTTATTGAAAAATTGATAATAGAAGCAATTTTAGAGGCACGTGATAAGAAGTGTATTAATGCAATGAAAGACTTGGGTGGTGGTGGTCTTTCTTGTGCAATATCTGAAACTGCTGAAAGTTTAGATATTGGAATTGAACTAAATGTTCAAAATGTCCATCTCCGTGAAACAGATCTATCTCCTGATGAAATAATGATATCGGAATCACAAGAAAGAATGCTTATAATCATAGATCCAAAAAAACTTGCAAAAATAAAAGAGATATGTAATAAATTCAGAATTATTTGTTCGGTAATTGGTAAGGTAAGAAAAGATAAAATGATGCATGTAAAACAAGGCAAAAAAACACTAGTTTTACTCCCTGCTGATTTTGTTGCACGTGGTCCGCTAGTCGACAGACCAAAATCAAAACCAAAGTATTTATCAAAAATGCCATTAGCACCTAAATCAAAATCAAAAAAATCATTTTCCAGAATTTTATTACAATTACTATCTGCACCAAATATTGCAAGTAAGCATTGGGTGTTTCGACAATATGATCACGAAGTTGGAATTCGTACCGTATTAAAACCAGGGTTTGATAGTTCCGTGCTACGTTTAGACAATGGTAAATCACTTTCTATTAAAATTGATGGTAACCCTAAACACTGTTATCTTAATCCTAGAGATGGTGCAATAGGATGTTTTGAGGAGGCATGCAGAAATGTTGTTTGTACTGGAGCAAAACCAATAGGAATGGTTGATCATCTTCAATTTGGTAATCCAGAGGATCCTGAAATCTTTTGGACATTTATGGAGTCAATTGAAGGAATAACAAATTATGCAAAATCAATGAATATTCCATGTGTAGGTGGAAAAGTAAGTTTCTATAATGAAACAAATAATGGACCAATAAAACCAACCCCACTGATTGGTGTATTAGGACTAATTGACAAATCTCCGTTACTACCAAAACCACCAAAAAATAATGATGTGGTAATTTTAGTTGGAAGAACCAAAAATGAATTAGGAGGTTCTGAATACTATGAATACATACATGATTTTATTGGTGGAACTGTACCACATGTTGATATCACAGAGTCAAGAAAAAATATGAATTCTGTATTATCATTAATTTCTAAAAAACTTGTAAAAAATGTACATGATTGTTCAAAGGGTGGTCTTGCAGTAGCATTATCTGAATTATGCATATCTGGAAAAATTGGTTGTAACGTTAATTTGAAAGATGTATCTACTATATCCTTTGAGGGATGTATGTTCTCAGAAAGCCATTCAAGATATCTTTTGGTTGTTGACAAAAAAGATCTAAAAAATGTCAAACAGTTACTGGAAAAAAATAAATGTGTTTTCTCTGAAATTGGCATGTTTACTAGCGATCAAATTATCTTTACACACAAAACAAAACCAATCTTGAAACTAAGAGTTGATAAAGCCGAAAATCACTATCTAAATTCATTGGAGAAGATCATTCAAAATGGTTAAGGAAAACTGTGGTGTAGTTGGAATTTTTTCTAATGATAATGTTAATGTTATACCTATGTTGATTGATTCACTACGTGCATTACAGCATAGAGGTCAAGAAGCATGGGGCATTGCAATTCCCAATAAAGCACCATTAAAAAAAATAGGTCTTGTTTCATCATCATCTAACGAATTTAAAAAAATCACAGAAGAATATTCCTCTCATTCTGCAATTGGGCATGTTAGATATTCTACTGTTGGTAAAAGCGAGCTTGAAAATGCACAGCCATTAAAAGTTAAAGATCTATGTATTGCACATAATGGAACAATAGCCAACGTTGAGGAATTATCTAACCTTGTGGGTGGGTGCACATTTACACCACAAAATGCAAGTGATACACTTGTTGCAGCACAAAGACTTGTTTCATTGATTAGTGAAAATGGAAAATTAGGTAGTGCATTATCTATATTAAAAAATGAAATGGTTGGTTCATATTGTTTTACATTTTTATCAGATGATGATGCGGTGTATGCAGCAAGGGATCCAAAAGGCTTTAGACCTATGGTATTAGGTCAAAAAGAAAGTCAATCTCTTCATATTCTTGCATCAGAATCTTCTGCATTATCCGCAATAGGCGCAAAGTTAGTACGTGATGTTAATCCAGGTGAATTAATCAAATTAAGTAATAATGGATTAGAAACAGAAATGTTCTCAGAAGAAAAACAACGAGCACATTGTTCATTTGAATTTACGTATTTTGCTCAACCATCAAGTAAAATGGAAGGAACCAACATATACCTAGCCAGAAAAAGAATTGGTCAATTTCTTGCTAAAAAATACCCATTAAAAGATGCAGATCTTGTAATCCCGGTTCCAGATTCCGCAAGACCTGCAGCTTTAGGATATGCACAAGAGCTTGGAATACAATTTGACGAGGGATTGTTAAAAGATCGCTACAGTAAGAAAGGACCGTTAAGAAGTTTTATTGAACCGCATCAGAGTGATCGTGTTGAAATAAACCGATGGATTATACCAATACCTGAAGTAATTAACGATAAACATGTTGTTGTAATCGATGATAGTCTTGTTCGTGGTACAAGTTCTAAAGCAATTATCAAAGCATTACGTCGTTCAGGTGCAAAAAAAATTAGCATGATGATAACATATCCTCCAATTATGTATCCATGTTATGCAGGAATAGATTTTCCATCACAAGAGGAATTGGCAACATTTGCAGACAATAATGATCTTTCTGAAACAGAAATCATTGAAAAAGTTAGGAATGATATTGGTGCTGATTTTCTTGCATATAATGATGCAGAAAATCTTGCAAATGCAGTTGGAATTCCAGTTGACTCTATGTGTTTTACTTGTTCGACAGGAAATTATGAACCATTAGGTATAACTCCTACATTCAAATCTAGAAAAGAGCTTAAGGGTGATTGATTGGAAATTGCTTATGTTCTAGTACAATGTAAAATTGCACATGAAATGGAAGTGCTTAAACAATTATTGGAAATTGATGTAGTAAAGGAAGCAAAAGGAACATTTGGATATTATGATATATTAGTAAAAATTGAAGCAGAAGATACTATAATTATCGAGGAGACTATCACAAAAAAAATTAGAAACATCCCTAATGTCACAACTACAACGACAATTTCTATCATACCTGAACAGGACAAAAATTAATTGCCAAAAGAGACGCGTTCAATAGACAAAAAAGGGTTTTCCAACAAATTTTTTGAAGAATTGGATAAAGAGCATGATAATGCCAAGAATTTTGCCAAAAGACAAAAGGAATTAAAACAAAAACATAAACAAATAAAGTCTGATTAATTAGTTCCTGCAGCAGTGATAAATGCCTTAAATGTCTCTTCTGGAAATCCTGGTCTACTATTAAACTCCGGATGAAATTGCACCCCTAGGAAGAATTTATGAGATGGAATTTCTAATACTTCCATTCGTCTTCCATTATCACTTTCTCCTGAAAAAATCATTCCTTTTTCATCAAATGACTCTAGATAGTTTTTATTGAATTCATACCTGTGCCTGTGTCTTTTTGAAATAATATTTGATTTGTAAATTTTATGTGCTATAGAATTTTCTTGAATCTCTATTTTATTAGCACCTAATCTCAATGATCCACCAAGATCTGTTACATCACCTTGTTCTGGAAGTAAGTCAATTATTGGATATTTTACTTCACTTTCAATTTCTGTAGAATTTGCACCAGTTAATTTACAAACATTTCTTGCAAATGAAACGGCAGCTAATTGAAATCCAAAACATATTCCCAAATATGGTATATTATTTTCTCTAGCAAAATTTGCAGTGTCAATTATTCCTTCTGAACCACGTGTACCAAAGCCACCAGGAACTAGTATACCATTATATTTTTTTAGAGTTTCAATATTACCATTTAGAGTCTCAGAATCAATCCAATCTATTACTATAGGTCTGTTTATTGATGCACCTGCATGTTTTAATGCATGATTAACACTAACATAACTATCTGCAAGGGTAACATACTTTCCAACCATTGCAATATTTATTGTATCACCATCTGGTTCCATTGAACTTACAATACTATTCCATCTATCCCAATTTTCTGACGCATTAACATATCCAACTTTTGCAAATTTTTTGAAGATTAAATCAACTAAGCCTTGTTCAAAAAGAATCTGCGGTACCATAAATATAGATTTTACATCATGACACGAGAAAACATCTTTTTCTGTTACGTTAGTAAACATAGATATTTTTTTCCTTGTTTTTTCTTGTAATGGGTTTGAGCATCTTACACATAGAACATCAGGCTGGATTCCAATTCTTCTTAGTTCTTGAACACTATGTTGTGTAGGCTTTGTTTTTTGTTCTCCAACAACATCAAGTGATGGTGCTAATGTAACATGAACAAATATAACATTTTCAGAGCCTTCTTCAACTTTTATCTGTCTTAATGCTTCTAAGAATGGTAAGCTTTCAATATCACCAACGGTACCACCACATTCAACAATTAAGATATCAAGTGATTCCTCCTCAGCAATTTTTCTAATTCTATTTTTTATCTCATTAGTCACATGAGGAATAATTTGAACACATGCTCCAAGATATTCCCCTTTCCTTTCTGCATCAATAACACTAGAATAGATTTGTGCAGTAGTAATGTTATGTGACTTTGGGATATTTTGGTTAAGAAATCTTTCATAATTTCCCATATCCATATCACATTCACCACCATCCTCGGTAACAAAAACTTCACCATGTGCAATTGGATTCATAGTACCAGCATCATAGTTTAGGTATGGATCAATTTTTACACATGAAACTTTTTGATTTGAGAGTTGTAATAGTTTTGAGATTGATGATGAAACCACCCCTTTCCCAAGACCGGACATTACTCCACCAGTAACAAAAATAAACTTTGTCTGCACATAATTGAAAGAATTATCCTATTTTTATTCTATTCGTTTTATTTGGTCTGGAGTTTTAATTTTTTGG
>MDTE01180130.1_pt1 | contig 14707 bp, 13 predicted proteins | sample 811231 | NCBI WGS metagenome assembly MDTE01 (sample SAMN05326651, study PRJNA326480) | marine metagenome | isolation source: seawater | place: Indian Ocean: Red Sea | collected 2010 | reverse complement strand
TCCACGGAAAGTTCAATATTATCCAAAATTCGATTGGCCCCGTGTGTCGAATCCGTCCATGATCTTTCCAATGAATGAAGAAAACTCAGCAAAGGTGAAAGCGTTAGAAGAACAATCATTGTCAGAGATCAAACAAGCTATTTTAGATAATCCCGATGATATTGCTTGTATCATTTTAGAGCCGATCCAAGGTGAGGGTGGCGATAATCATTTCAGAGATGAATATCTCGTCCAACTCAAAGAAATTACTCTGGAAAATGATATTTTACTCATTTATGATGAAGTTCAATCCGGCGCAGGAATCACAGGAAAAATGTGGGCACATCAACATTTCTCTGATGAAGCACGACCCGACATTATCAGTTTTGGTAAGAAAACCCAATGCTGCGGCATTTTTGCCGGTGGACGGTTGGATGAGGTAGAAAACCATGTGTTTAAAGAATCCAGTCGTATTAATTCCACTTGGGGTGGCAATTTGGTGGATATGGTTCGTTTTACTATTTATTTAGAAGTGATCGAGCAAGAAAACCTCGTTCAGAAAGCTACAGAAAATGGAAATTATCTTTTATCTAAATTACACGAATTGGAAGCAGACCATCCTAGACTCGTTTCAAATGCTCGTGGAAAAGGACTCTTTTGTGCATACGATTTACCATCCGGAGAACAAAGAGATAGAATGACTGAATTACTTCAAGAAGAAGGCGCTTTGGTATTAGGCTGCGGACATCAATCAATTCGGTTTAGACCCCATCTCAATATTTCAAAAGAAGAAATAGACACTGGATTATCCATGATGCGGAGTGCATTGGCCAGACTGTAATCGTGGGCGAGTCTGAAGGGAAACTGTTTATTGTATCAACCCCAATCGGAAATCTTGGGGATATCACCTATAGAGCAGTTGAAATTCTGAAACAAGTTCCCCTCATTGCTGCTGAGGACACACGTCATTCAAAAAAGCTGTTAAATCATTATGGGATTAATACACCGCTCATCAGTTATTTTGAGCATAATCGTTTCACGCGCATTCCCAAGATCATTGTCCATTTGAACAATGGAAGAGATTTGGCGGTAATCACCGATGCAGGAACACCGGGAATCTCTGACCCTGCCTATAAACTTGTCCGTGAAGCGTTAGCAAATAACATCTACATAGAAGCCATCCCGGGCGCATCCGCTTCTCTTGCAGCGTTAGTATCTTCAGGTTTACCAACGGATAAATTTCTGTTTGAAGGATTCCTTCCACCAAAGAAGGGTCGGAAAGGTAGAATCTCAAAAGTGAAAGACAGTGAAGCCACTTTGATTTATTATGAATCACCGAAACGGCTCCAACGAACCTTGAAAAATCTTTTGGAAGAATTGGGAGACAGACCAGCAGTGGTTGCCCGTGAATTAACAAAAATCCATGAGGAAATAAAACGGGGAACTCTTTCAGAATTATTGTCGTATTTTACAGCCAAGTCTCCCAAAGGAGAATGTGTTATTCTCGTAGGAAAAGATGATCCAAATGTCTATTTCAAATAAGCCTTTATTTATATCCTTCGAAGGAATCGATGGGTGTGGAAAATCTACTCAAGTGAATTTATTGATGGACCGTATTGCTGAACAAAAGATTGATTCGTATCTTGTTCGTGAACCGGGCGGTACAAAAATTTCCGAAGAAATTCGAGATGTTTTGTTAAAGAATCGTGAAGATAAAATGGCTGACAGAACAGAAGCATTGCTTATGACAGCCAGCCGGGCGCAACTCACTAAAGATGTCATTCTTCCTACACTGGGTTCAGGATCATGGGTGATCGCAGATCGATTTAAAGATTCCACCTTGGCATATCAAGGCGGCGGCCGAGGACTGAATTTGGATTACTTAATTAAACTCAATGATTTTGCAACCTATGAAACAGATCCGGATATTACATTTTTTATTGATATTTCTGCAGAAGAAGGACATAAACGCCGAAACAAAAATAGTCCTGATCGCATTGAAGAAGCAGGTGTAGAATTTCAGGAGCAAGTCCGGCAACAATATCTTAAATTGGCGCAGTTGTTCTCTGACCGATTTGTGGTCATTGATGGGAGAAAAACCCCGGAAGAAATTCATCAAGCCATCTGGTCGACAATTGAAAATCTAAATAATTCATGATGAAAAAGAATAGAATAAAAACTATACCAATTATTTTAATTGCCTCTTTGATGTTCATCAGTGCAGGTAAAAAGGATATTTACAAACAAGTCCGGAAAAATCAGAGTTTAATGAATGATGTTTATCGTCATCTAATTACGAATTATGTAGATGACATCGACCTGGATGCTTTCACAAAAATGAGCATCGATAATATGCTTCTGGATTTGGATCCTTATACGGTTTATTTAGAAAATGAAGAACGAAGCGGTATCGAAATGCTTACTAGGGGAAAATACGGCGGTGTTGGTATTCAAATCGGGAAAAGAGAAAAAGTCTTAACAGTGATTTCACCTATGGAAAATTCTCCCGCTAAACGTGCCGGTATTCTGAGTGGTGACAAAATTATCATGATTGATGATACCGACACTGAGGGGCTATCCATGGATGATGCTGCGAAACTGATTCGTGGAGAAAGAGGGTCCGAAGTTAAATTGAGTATCCAGAGATTTGGTGAGGGTGATCTCATTGAGTTTACATTGATCCGGGAAGACATCAAAGTGAAGGACATCTCTTATTCAGGTATGCTGGATGAACAAACCGGCTATATTCGTCTTACACGATTTTCCCGAAATTCTGATAAAGAAATGAAAAAAGCTCTGAAAGAATTAATAGATCAAGACATGACCAGTTTAGTTTTGGATCTTCGAGATAATCCAGGCGGACTTTTGAATGCTGCTGTTAATATTTTGGATCTGTTCACGGACAAGGGTGAATTGCTTGTTTGGACGGAAGGGAAGACCCAAAAATCCCACAGGAAATATCAAAGTAAGAATGATCCTATGGTACCAAAAGATGTGAATATTGCTGTGTTGGTGAACCAAGGCAGTGCCTCCGCCAGTGAAATTGTTGCAGGAACACTTCAGGACTTGGATCTAGGCGTTGTTATTGGCCGGTCAACATTTGGGAAAGGGCTGGTTCAAACAGTATTCAATATTGATAAAGATCGTTCTCTGAAAATCACCACAGCAAAATATTATATACCTAGCGGACGATTAATTCAAAAACCGGGCTATCTTCCTGAAGAAATCTTGGCTGATACAACTGAGGAGGACAGTGTATTTTATACCAAAGGTGGTCGGGAAATGTCCGGTGCCGGCGGCATCACACCGGATCATGAAGTTGAGTTGGATCGCGTTTCGCCTATTTTATCTGCCAGTTGGCGCCAAGGCCTTTTCTTTAATTTTGTCCAAAAACATAAATCGGATTTTGATTCTTATGAAAGTGTTGAATCTGATACATCTATCATGGCCCAATTTGAAGAATATGTGCATGCCAGTGACTTGGATATTTTCCTGAAAGGAGAGTCCGATTACTATGATATGAAGGAAAGGCTCTGGGAATTGGATTCAACGGATATCCAGATCCAAGGTGCCATCGATATATTGGACTCTTATTTTGAGCAAAAAGCATTGACCCAATTCGAGACAGAATCCGAAAAATTACACCATTGGCTTTTAGTAGAATTCGCTGATTATTTTCATGGAGACGAAGGCCGTGTTAAAGTTTCTGCAACGCAAGATAAAGACATTCAAAAAGCAATTACAATTCTCCACGATCCTGTTGTATACGATGAAGTGTTTTCCCCTCAAATTGAACCTGAAATTTCTGACGATTGATATTGGTTTGTGTGTTCAATAAATACCATTTAAAAAAGATCAATTCCCTTCGTAATTTCGCCGGCTTTTTAGCAGGGCGATTAGCTCAGTTGGTTAGAGCGCTACGTTGACATCGTAGAGGTCGGCGGTTCGACTCCGTCATCGCCCACATTCCTTATGGCTGAAATCAAAATCACATTACCGGATAATTCCGTAAAAAAAATGCCAAGCGGCACCACACCACAACAAGTGGCTGATAGTATCGGTTCGGGATTGGCACGTGCTGTTGTGGTGGCCAAGATTGATGGAAATCTCACCGATTTAAATGCGCCACTTCAGCAAGATTGTGCATTAGAATTATTCACAGGAGACACACCGGAAGGACACGATACACTACTTCATTCTACGGCTCATCTCATGGCTCAGGCAGTAAAAGAATTGTATCCCCAAGCTAAAGTCACCATAGGTCCAACCATCGAAAATGGGTTTTATTATGATTTTGATGTGGATGTCCCTTTTTCTGATGAAGTTCTTGCTAAAATCGAACAAAAGATGAAAGAATTGGCTAAATCCGGTCAGGAGATCAATCGACAAGAAATTTCCGCAAGTGATGCTGTGAAATTGTTTGATACAATGGGCGAGTCTTACAAAGTTGAGATAATTGAGCAAATCGATCCAACCGATGTGATTTCTGCATACACCCAATCAGATTTTACCGATCTGTGCCGTGGGCCACATGTGTCTAACACAGCCAAGATTAAGCATTTTAAATTACTTTCTACGTCAGGAGCATACTGGCGTGGGGACGAAAATAACAAAATGCTCCAACGGATTTATGGAACTGTTTTTTCATCGAAAGATGCATTAAAAACACATTTGCGCAATTTGGAAGAAGCAAAAAAACGTGATCATCGTAAACTTGGCAAAGAATTGAATATTTTCGCCTTTGATGATGAAGTGGGGCCCGGTTTACCTTTGTGGCTACCTAATGGAACCGTCATGATCGAAGAGTTGGAAAAATTAGCCAAAGAATCTGAATGGAACGCAGGCTATGATCAAGTTCGTTCTCCTCATTTGACCAAAGGGACGCTTTACGAAAAATCCGGGCATTTACATCATTATAAAGAATCCATGTATCCGGCCATGGATGTGGATGGGATTGAATATTACGTCAAACCCATGAATTGCCCACATCATCATAAAATTTATGCATCAAATCCGAGAAGCTATCGTGATCTTCCTTTAAGGTTAGCTGAATACGGCACTTGTTACCGTTATGAAAAATCCGGACAATTATTTGGGCTCATGCGTGTTCGTAGTCTGCAAATGAATGATGCACACATCTATTGCACTAAAGATCAATTCAAAAAAGAGTTTCTCGGTGTTTGTGAAATGTATCTCAAATATTTTGAAATTTTTGGCATCGAAAAATATACCATGCGCTTGAGCCTTCATGACAAAGAGGGACTTGGCAAAAAATATGTGGATGAACCCGAACTTTGGTTAGAAACAGAGCAGTGGGTAAGGGAAGCCTTGGTGGAAGGGAAGATTGATTTTGTAGAAGTTCATGGCGAGGCAGCATTTTATGGTCCCAAAATTGATGTTCAAGTCTGGAGTGCCATTGGAAAAGAATTTACATTAGCCACAAATCAGGTAGACTTTGCTGTCCCTGCAAAATTTGATTTACATTACGCAGATGAGCATGGAAATGATGAAACGCCCTTATGTATTCATCGTGCGCCTTTATCAACACATGAACGATTTATTGGATTCCTGATTGAACATTTTGGCGGTAATTTCCCGCTTTGGCTTGCGCCGGTTCAGGTAGCTGTTCTGCCTGTTTCGGATAAAATTTTAAATTATGCATCAGATGTAACCCAACAGTTGCGCCAAAATGGGATTCGTGCAAAATTGAATGATAGAGCGGATAAAGTCGGCGCAAAGATCCGTCAGGCTGAACTAGAAAAAATTAATATAATGTTGATTGTCGGCGAAAAAGAAGAATCAAATGGTTCTGTGTCTGTTCGCCGGAGATTCGAAGGAGACAAAGGTTCACAATCTTTGGACACTTTGATCGATCAACTGAAAAATGAAATTAAACAGAGGAGACTCTCTCATAGCAAAGAAACAGAAGCAACGACTGAATAATGATATTACTTCAACCGAAGTACGATTGATATCGGAAGATGGTGAACAGTTAGGTGTTGTTGCCATCGACGTTGCAATACAAAAAGCCCAGGATGCCGGATTAGATCTGATGGAAGTTGCCCCCGGTGCGAAACCGCCCGTGTGCAAAATTGTCGATTATGGCAAACTGAAATACGAAGAAAAGAAGAAACAACAACAGAGCAAAAAGAAACAGCACGTTGTGAAGGTCAAAGAAATTCGGCTTCGGCCCAGAATTGATGATCATGATCTCATGACAAAGCTGAATCGCGGCCGGAAATTCTTAGCCGATGGAGCAAAGTTGAAAATTACCCTTATGTTTCGAGGTCGTGAATTATCACGGATTGATCTTGGGAAAATTGTTATGGAAAGAGTACTCGAAGAATTGGCAGATGTGGCGGAGGTCGAAAAGGATATTCCTTTGGAAGGCCGACGCATGTCAATGATCCTTAATGCAAAATAGGAGAGCTGGATGCCTAAAATGAAAACACGGCGCGGAGCCGCCAAACGGTTTAAAATCACAGGTTCCGGCCGAATTAAACGAAACAAAGCAAACCATAGACATATGCTCATTCGCAGATCGAATAAAGCGAAACGCAAAATGAGACAAGATGGACTTGTCGCAAAAGCTGATCGCAAACTCGTGAAAGCGATGTTGGGTGTCTAATAATCTGGAGACGATAATATGCCAAGAGCAAATAGTTCCGTCCCGCGACACCGTCGCCATCGGAAGATCGTCAAGCAGGCCAAAGGCTACTATGGTGCCCGGAGCCGCACTTTCAAATCTGCAAAAGATGCAGTAGTCAAAGCAGGTCTATACGCCTATCGCGATAGACGCCAGCGTAAACGTCAGTTTCGCAGACTGTGGATTACTCGTATTAACGCAGCTTGCCGGCTCAATGGGACAACATACTCTGCTTTTATCAATGGTCTGAAGACTAACGGTATTGACTTGGATCGGAAAATTCTGGCCGATATGGCTGTGAATGATCCGCAAGCCTTTACTGCATTGACAGATTCTTTAAAATAACGAAGATGTCAATGATGGAACAACTCGAGTCGGTCAGGAAAGATTTCCTGGCCGACCTCGACCCATTCCCAGAAACTCCCCAGGAAATAGATGAACTCCGTTCCAAATATTTGGGACGAAAGGGGAGGGTTGCGTCTCTTTTTGCCCTCATGGGAAAAGCAACATCTGAAGAGCGCCCCACATTAGGCAAAGAACTCAATCTCCTAAAGAACGACCTCACGAACCAATTCGAAGAAAAAGTTGCCGCTGTAGCATCCTCGCATCAATCTTCGGAAGATGATGCTATCGATTTAACACTCCCGGGCATTTCACCAAGAATAGGTTCTATTCATATTTTGGAACAAACATTAAGTGAGATCAAAGATATTTTCAAATCCATCGGCTTTCATGTTGCCTACGGCCCGGAAGTAGATGATGATTACCATAATTTTTCCGCTCTGAATATTCCGGAGCACCATCCTGCCCGAGACATGCAGGACACCTTTTTTGTTGACCCTAAAACGGTTTTAAGAACACATACATCCAATGTCCAAATCCATTTAATGGAGAATGAAGATCCGCCGATTCGATATATTGTCCCCGGACGGGTTTACCGCAATGAAGCCATTGGATACAAATCGTATTGTTTATTTCACCAAGTCGAAGGGATTTACATCAATGAAAAAGTTTCTTTTGGTGAATTGAAGGGCTGCCTTGAATATTTCGTAAAACAAATGTTTGGGCCTAAGAAGAAAATGAGATTTCGTCCGTCTTATTTCCCATTTACAGAACCCAGTGCAGAAGTGGATATGTGGGATGATGAACGTCAACAATGGATGGAGATTTTAGGTTGTGGCATGGTTGACCCTGCAGTATTGGATAATGTTGGGTACGATTCCAAAAAATGGCACGGCTATGCCTTCGGAATGGGCGTAGAACGAATTGCCATGCTGAAATACAATATTAATGATATTCGTCTATTTTATAACGGTGATGTCCAATTCATGGAGCAATTCGCATGATCGTTTCTATTGATTGGCTAAAGGAATTCGTTGACATTACCGAAACGCCGGATAAATTGGCCGAACTACTTTCTAATACCGGCTTGGAAGCAGAAGTGGGGAGTACTCCACACGAATTGCCGGGAATTGTTATTGGTCAAGTAGAAACGGCAGAAAAACATCCCAATGCTGATAAATTAAAACTCTGCACTGTAAACGATGGCAAAACCGTCCATCAAGTTGTTTGCGGTGCACCCAATGTCGATGCGGGACAAAAGATTGTATTCGCACCTGTTGGTTCTAGTTTACCCGGAAACTTAAAATTGAAGAAAGCAAACATTCGTGGAGTAGAGTCCCATGGAATGATCTGTTCCGAAAGAGAACTTCAAATTTCTGATGAACATGATGGCATCATGGTTTTGCCCAATGATTTAAATCCCGGCGATGACTTCATGTCAGCTTACGGACATAAATATCTATCTATAGAATTGGATATTACGCCTAATCGCCCCGATGCATTTTCACATCAAGGAGTCGCCCGAGATATTGCTTGTGCTACGGGCAGAAAGTTTAAGCCGTTAGGTATTGAATCGATAAAACCAAAGGGTAATGAAGCACTCTCCATTTCCATGGACAATCCCGATGATTGTCCCAGATATATTGGTGGCATTGTGAAAAATGTAACAGTAGGTCCCAGTCCCGATTGGATGGTGGAAAAACTGAAAGCTTCGGGACAAAGAAGCATTAATAACCTAGTGGATATTTCTAATTATGTTTTGCTCGAAATGGGGCATCCAACCCACATTTTTGATTATGATAAATTGGCGCAAAAAGAAATTCTAGTACGGCGGGCAAAAAAGGGGGAAACAATCACTACATTGGATGAAGCAAACCATAAGTTGAATGAAATGCATTTACTCATAACTGATGGAAAATCCCCAATTGCCCTTGCAGGCATCATGGGTGGGTTGGATTCAGCAGTGACGGATGATACAACAACTGTTATTGTGGAAAGTGCATATTTTGATCCAGTCACCACTCGAAAAAGTGCAAAAAGTCTTCAAATGAATACGGATGCTTCCAAACGATTTGAACGTGGTGCCGATCCAAATGGAGCAGAAAAAGGCTTCTGTCGTGTTGTAGAATTATTAGAAGAATTGGCCGGTGGTGAATTGGTATCTGATATGGTCGATCCTTATCCACAGAAGATTGAATCTTCTGAAATCAATTTGCGAAAATCTGAGTTAGATCTCATTTTAGGAATTGAAGTTGATAGTAGTGAAGTGGAACGAATACTAGATTCACTTGGTTTCGATTGTTCAAATTCAGAAAATGGTTGGACATGCATGCCACCATCCTATCGTCCTGACGTCGAAAGAGAAATTGACATTATCGAAGAAATTGCACGGATGGTGGGTTATGATGACATTCCATCGGATGAAAATATTTATGGCACTTTTCGTTATACTGAGCCTGATCCGGAATCAAATTTGGATACAATCCGATCAACCTTAGCCGGATTTGGATTTCACCAAGTTTATGCTAATTCACTTCAAAATGAGCAATGCGCTTCCTTAACTGGAATATCTCCGGTGAAAATGATGAATCCACTGAGTCAAGAAATGGCCTATTTACGGACGTCTTTGTTGCCAGGCCTTATGAAAGATGCTGATTTTAATGTGAAACACGGCACCACAGATTTCAGATTATTTGAACTGGCAAATATTCACGAGCAAGTTGAAAAAGGATTTGAAGGCATTAAAGAATTCAAACACTTGGCCGGCATCGTTTATGGGAATGAAAAAAATACGTCTGTCCATAGTGACGAATCGCAAGAAGGTCTATTCACCTTAAAAGGATATCTAGACGGATTATTTTCCGATAAATATGGAATGCGATTGGAATTGAAGAGAGGAGACCACGCCGGATTTGATTATGCCCAAACGATTTTGATTAATCGCCAAGAGGTGGGTGCAATGGGACGTTTATCTAATGATTGGAAATCTGCATTGGATTTGGATTTGTCAGATACGTATGGTTTTGAGATCAATTTGGAACCCATCTTAAAAATGATGCGTGGGAAGAAAAAATTCAAACCAATCAGTCCTTATCCCAAAGTTCCAAGAGATTTAAATCTCGTCATGCCGGAGACTCAGAATGTTGGACCTATCGCTGATATGATGCTCAGAAAGGGAAGAAACCTAATTGTTGAAGCGAATCCTATTAATATTTTCGTAGATGAAACTGCATTGGGAGCCGGCATGAAAAGTGTCACCTTTTCGCTTGAATTCCAACATTCTTCCAAAACACTTGAAGATAAAGATGTAAACTCCGTTATTGATGACATTATCCGTGTTGCTGAAGCGGACTTTCATGCTAAATTAAGGTCATGAAAGACTTATCATTACTTAACGAATTGGAACAAAAAATTCGGGAATTGGTCTCATCCCTAGAGCGTGAACGGGAACGAAATACAAATTCAAATAAAACTGTTCAAGAATCACAAAAGCTTTCTCAAATCGAAGAAAAGGTGAGAAACTTGATTCATTTGGTCGATCAATTGGAGAATAAATAAAATGAATGATGAAAGCAACCAAGTTCAAATTTCAATTTTTGGCCAAGAATATTCTGTAAAAGCGCCTGCTGATGCGGACTATATCAAAAAAATTGGTGAATATTTAGACGGGAAAATGAGAGAAGTCCAATCCGGTTTCTCAACCACACAATCTTCCACGAGAATTGCAATTTTGGCAGCCATGAACATTACAGATGAATTATTTAATGCACGCCAATCCGGTGAATCTGAAGATAGTGAAATTGAACAAAAAATTTCTTCCTTGATCGAACTCATCGACGATTCCATTTAAGTTTTAATTTCTATTAATTGTGTCTCAACCATTGATCCTTTCCGGGAAGGACGTCAGCCTTTCTGTTTATGAAAATCTCAAGGATCGCATCTCATCTTTAAAAGAAAAAAGAATCATTCCAGGACTTGCGGTTGTGTTGATTGGCGATGATCCTGCATCTCAAGTATATGTTCGGTCAAAGACCAAAAAATTTAATCAACTCAATCTGCATACAGAATCCTTTGTTCTATCAGCAGAGACATCGGAATCTGCCCTTTTGGAATTAATATCGTCCCTGAATCAAAATGAGAACTTCCATGGCATATTGGTTCAATTACCCTTGCCTAAACATATCGATTCTCAAAAAGTGTTGGAAGCCATAGACCCCAAAAAAGATGTAGATGGTTTTCATCCGGAAAATGTTGGACGATTAGCCATTGGTGAACCAAGATTTGTCCCCTGTACGCCAAAGGGAATCATGAGAATTTTATCTCATTATGACATTGATTTGAAAGGGAAGCATGTTGTTGTGGTAGGACGAAGTAATATCGTTGGCAGACCCATTTCCATTTTAACAAGTTTAAAACAAGTTGGTGCAAACGGTACCACAACAGTTTGTCATTCCGGAACGTCAAATATTGGTGAGTTTACAAGATTAGCTGAAGTAGTGATTGTTGCACTGGGAGTACCGCATTTTCTCACTGATAAAATGATCAAAAAAGACGCAGTTGTGATTGATGTTGGCATTAACCGAATTGATGCAAAAAATGAAAAGGGATATGCCCTTGTAGGAGATGCAGATTGGGACTCGATTCAATCCAAAGTTTCTGCGGCAACACCCGTTCCCGGTGGTGTGGGACCTATGACAATCGCCATGCTTGTAGAAAATACCGTAGAAGCTGCTGAATGTTTGGTGAATAGTTGATATGGGTAACTGGTGAGTTGGATAAAAAACGGATTACCGCTAACCAGTTACCGCTAACAATTCTAAAAATTAACCGGTAATTTTAAGCCTATATTCACATGACAAATGCGCCCGTAGCTCAGCTGGATAGAGCGTTGGATTCCGGTTCCAGAGGCCGGGGGTTCGACTCCCTCCGGGCGCACATTTAAATCACCCGTCGGTCCCCTCTTTAAAAAGAGGGAAAAAAGTTACCCGCGTGTCTTCGTGGTAAAATATAACCCCATCAAATGATTCTGATTCCCTAAATTCGATTAATCAACGGGACATAAATGTCAACAGAAGATAGAAAACTAAGAGCCATCGTCTTTACCGATATCTGTGGGTTTACAGAACTCATGGGGCGGAACGAAGCCAAAGCGCTCGCCCTATTGGAACAACAACGAAGCCTCCTAAAACCCATCATTCATCAATTTAACGGAGAATGGCTGAAAGAGATCGGTGATGGCGTACTGATTGCTTTCCCCAGCGCTGTGAAAGCCGTGACCTGTGCCTTAGAAATTCAACGCATCCTTGCTCATAATCCGGAACTTACTTTAAGAATCGGAATCCATATTGGAGATGTAGTTAAAAAAGATGGCGATGTATTCGGCGATGGTGTGAATATTGCATCTAGGTTGGAACCTTTAGCAGAACCCGGCGGAATCTGTGTCTCCGAGCGTGTCCATGAAGACATTAAAAATAAACCAGAGATTTCTACATCCTTCCAGGAAGAGCAACTTTTAAAAGGCGTGGACAAGCCCATCAAAGTTTATTCTATTTTCACCCAAATGGGTTCCGAACCACAGCAAGAAGAACCAAAACACGAATTAAAAGAATCCAAAAGTAAATTGCCTATTCTGGCTGCAGGTTTAGCACTTGGCTTACTGATTACGGTCTTTGCTTTAAAGCAATCAGGGTCCGGTTCTTCAAGCGCTCTCGATAATTCATTGGCTGTATTCAATTTTGAAAATTTATCAGCTGAAAATGAAAATGATAGAACTGGACAAATTTTACAGGAATTGATAATTACTGATTTATCAGGGATCAATGATTTTAAGATATTCAGTTCCCAACGTCTATTTGATATCCAGAAACAAATGGGATCCAAGGATTCACGATATATCGATCCATCAATGGCCTTGGACATCGCTCGGGAAGCAGGTGCATCTTCAATGATGACAGGAAATATTATTAAAGTAGGAAATACAGTTGTTCTTACATCTCGACTTTTAGATGTAAATGACGGCTCCGTAATTCAATCTAGAAAAGTTGAAGGAACTGATATCTATGTTATGGTAGACCAATTATCTTCTTATGTTATTGAAGATTTGAATCTGGGCATCATTGAAACAGTAGATCTTGCCGTGAGTGAGAAAACGTCATCAAATATGACAGCTTACAACTATTTCATTTCCGGAAATGATCTTTTAAATAACGGCAATTTTAATGAAGCTGTTGTAGAATTGCAGAAGGCTGTAAACATGGACCCAACCTTTAAAAAAGCAATGTATAAGTTGGCCATTGCCCAATGGTGGGCAAAAGGGGTAGACGTGGCCAGTTCAGATTCCGCTACTATCGCCACGCTGGATAGATATCTTGCTCTTCCCAATATCAGTGATGATGAAATTAAAGTAGCGAAAGGTGTAAAAAATATTGTTACTGATAAATTTATAGATGCTCTGGAAACATTTGAATATCTTGTGGAACTCCACCCCGATAATAAAGAATATCAGTACTTGCTTGGAGAATGTTTATTTCATGGTACTGATAATTCCTTAAAAGCATTACGTTCTTTTGAAAAGGCGATCCATCTCGATCCAGAATTTGAGTTGGCAAATATCCATCTGATCGATCTTTATATGTTGGAAAAGAGATTTGATAAAACCATTACAATGCTTGAAGGTGAACTTGAAAAGAATCCCAATTCGACAAGATCACTTTGGAATTTAGCTCATATCAAACTTCGCCAAGGGTTATCAGAGGAAGGGATGGAAATTGCGAATCAAATTTTAGAGATTGATTCAACTCACTTTTATGCAAAGTTTGGTAAAATATATGGCCTCATCGAATTAAATCGTTTTGATGAGGCAGAACCGCTCATTTTAGCATTACGAAAAGAATCGAATAATCGATTCGAGTCATTCATGTTGAAAAACGGTTTTTATTTTATACAGGGGAAATATTTAGAAAGACGGGATGAACTTTTAAAAGTATTCAACAAAAAATCACTTGATAAAAAAGATGCATTCAGCAGGCAACTATTGGCAAGATTAATTCTGATAAGTGGTAATTTGTCAAAAAATATAGAGATGCTTAAAAAAGATGTTAAACTTTTCTCAGATGTGAATAACCCTGAATTTGGCAGCGGAAACTATATAGATTTTTTATTTGTTATGCATTGGGCTAATGCAATTTTAGGCAAAACTGAATCATCAGATCATTATCACCAGATGATGCGGGATTATATCATTGATAATGAATTAATAAATTCATGGCCAAAGGAATACATACTTTCATTAGAAATAGAAGAAGCTTATTATTTGCATGAATGGAATCAGATTATAACAAAAATCCGAAAGTTTAGTGATAATCTTACAGGTCAACTATTTAGAGAGATTAAGAGGAATAGAAAATGTGAAGCTGAATTTCATTTAAAGAAATATGACCTTGCTTTGTTGACGGCCGGGAAAATGATTTCGCCGGATCAGGATTACAGGGCATTCTTATTTTATCGTCCCTTTGGGTATTATTGGCAAGGCCGGATTTATGAAGAGCAGGGCAAAATGGCCGATGCCATTGACTCTTATGAAAAGTTGATGGAATTATGGAAGGATGGGGATGAGCGCATCCCGGAACGAAAAGATACGGCCCAACGTCTAAAAAATCTAAGAAAGACCATTTGAGACTTTATTTATCATTCATATTTATACGGTAATGAATGATATTTTTAAAGAGTTAATTAAATGTT
>MDTE01020167.1_pt1 | contig 14709 bp, 6 predicted proteins | sample 811231 | NCBI WGS metagenome assembly MDTE01 (sample SAMN05326651, study PRJNA326480) | marine metagenome | isolation source: seawater | place: Indian Ocean: Red Sea | collected 2010 | reverse complement strand
CCGCCGACGATGTTGAGCAGCGTCGACTTGCCGCTGCCCGACGGGCCGAGCAGCACCAAAATCTCTCCGGCCATGATGTCGAGATCCACTCCGCGCAAGGCGTGAACCTCGGTTTCGCCCGTCACGTAGGTCTTGCGAAGCGATCGCCCGACAAAGGCAACTTCGCGTCCATTTCCGGGTTCTGTCATCACCGCCTCGGGCATCGCGCGGGTCTATAACGTGGGTCGCGGCCGTGCGCTACGCAACTATCCCTAGTGACACATCCTTCCCGCGCCGTTCGGCGTTACAGTCCGTCCCCCGCTGCCAGCAGAAATGCCAGCCCTACCGCATAGACGAGGATGACAGCTACCGAATCCACGCCCATTCTGAAGACCGTGCGATCCCGTCTTTCGATGAGCCCCAGCACGAATACGCCCGACATCACCAGCGCAATAAGCGCCGCCATGGCTTCGAATGCGCCTGCCATGGAGAGCACCGGGGGGCCGCTGGCGACGAGTTCGATGACGAGGATGAGGCCGAAATTGAACAAGTTGGAACCGAACACCTCGCCGATCGCCAGTTCGTATCGCCGGTTGCGAATGGCGCCGATGATGGCTGAAAATTCAGGAAGCGAAGTTGCTGCCGATACGAAAAGGAAACCCATCAGGCTTCCGCCGATGCCCGTCGCGCCCGCGATCCTGATCGCCGTGGCTGCCAGCGTCGCCCCGGCGATCATGATGATACCGGCCAGCAGCGCGAGCCACAGGAGCAGTTGCCGCCAACCGATGTCACGCTGTTTGACCTCCTCGGCGAACGCCCGCTCGCTTTGGTCGATCACCTGCCACATCGGGCGCCGTTCGGCCCGGTCGGCGATGCCGATCGACGCAATCGAGGCAGCGAAGATCAGACCTGGCCAGAGGATTGCTCCGCCTATGGGGACGCGCCCTTCGGCAGTGATTGCGGCGATGACCAGTGCCAGCACCATCATGCCCGAGACACCCTGAATCAACGTGACCGGTCGCGCCACGACCGAAGTCAAGGGACGCGGCCCAATCAGCATATCGGCCACCGCCAGCAGCAGAATATTGAAAGCCGCGCTACCCAGCACGTCGTTGGTCGCGAGAAGCGGCGCGCCGATTGCGGCCGCCGTTGTGGCAGTTGCAAGTTCGGGCAGGGACGTAATCCCGCCCAATACCAGCATTCCGGCAAAACCCTGGCCCAGTCCGGTCTTGTCGCTCAGCGCAATGACATAGCGCGGCAAGCGCGTGCCGGCCCACCATACCGCGCCGGCGGCCAGGCAGAAGCCGATAATAGCTGCGAGGAAGGATGGTTCATTCACGAGCAAAGCTTTCCCGGTTCGGGCGGAACCGGACCGGCGGTGAAACGGTCGGGGCTGCGCTGGTACATGACCGCGCGTCTTCGCAGGAGCCGTTCGGCCAGGGCCATCCGTAACTATCCTGAGCGTGGCGATTAAGGAGGGTTCCGTATTGGAAGCGTCCGGCACGACCTTCACGCTAGGCACATCGTTTGAGACTCGCTCTGCCCTGCTTCCCAAGGAGACCGTCGTGCCCGGAGACCAATTGAGAGGATTTGTGGATACCGGGCCGCGCTCCGCCCCCCTGATGCGTCGCTTGCATTCAGTGCCGCGCGGGCTTTTTCGACCATATTGCGACGCGCCGCGCCTGGTGGCTTGTGTCGATGACGGGCAACTGGCCCGGCGTGTTTCTTATCATGCCTTTGCGATCGCTCGCAGTCTTGGAATGGAAGTGACCTTCGCGCGGGTCATCGATGCACACGGAAAATCCGGATCGCCGGCGGATCCGGTCGAATGGCAATTGCGCCAGCACAGCCAGAAAAGGGACTTGCGGCGGTTCGCTGGCGACAAGGAGGCCGCAGTGGCCGCCAACAGCGTTCTCCTGGCCGGTTGTCCGGCAGAGGAGATCAGCGATTGGGCGCTCGAACATGGCGCGACACTGCTCGTTTCGGGCTGCAGTCGAAGCGAGACCGCAAAAGGGCTCGGATCGACCGCCCAGTCGCTTCTCGATCGGGGTGAACATTCTCTTCTCCTCGTGCCTCCGGGACCGACGAAAGAGGAAGGCTACCGCCGGATAATGGTCCCGGTAGACGGATCGCACCGGGGTGATGCGGTACTCCCGATCGCCCGCCGTATCGCCCGGACCCATGGCGCCGATCTGGTGCTGGTTCACATCGTACCGCAAGCGCCGATATTGGAGAGAGAGCGCGCTCCGAACCTCCAGCGGTTGAGTGTGGAACTGGACAAGCAGCAGACTCGCTTCGGCAAGACGCATCTCGAGGAATTACGGAGCCGCAGCGTAGAGGACGGTGTCGAGGTGCGAACGATCATTCGCGGCCCGGGAGATCCGCGAGCGTTGCTTCGCGAAACCGCCGTTTCGGAGAGTATCGACCTGATCGTCATGGCATCGCACGGTGTGACCGGGCTGGACGATGTTTCATGCGGTAGCGTGGCCGAATATCTGGCGGGGCACACCCCGGTACCGCTTCTGATCGTCAGGCCCAACCTGCGATGCAGTTTCAGCCCCGAGGAAAGAAGCTGCGGCCATTCTTCGGCGTTCCGTTTGACCGGGTGACCGCGTCGGCCGATCTCGAACCACCGCTCGAACATGCTGCCAACGATCTGGCTGCGGCGCACATGCTTGGCAGCTCCCCGCCCAGGCCGCTAGCGCTGCTCGAACGGATTGCGGAAACGAAGCGATGGTTCGAGGTGGCGCGCAAGGCCTGCGTCGATCCCCCGCCTCATGCCAGCAAAGCCGCCGAGTGGCTGCTCGACAATGATTATCACGTCTACCGGGCGTTACAGCAGATAGGCAAGGACCTGGCGCAGACCTTCTATCGGCAACTCGCTGCACTCGGCGGAGACCGAGAGGGAATTCCACGCATTTACGATCTGGCGACCGAATATCTGCGCGCCAGCCACTTGCAAATATCGCCGAAAGGGCTTGCCGGTTTCGTCGATGGCTATCAGCGGCACCGACCCCTCTCGATTGCCGAAATCTGGGCTTTGCCCACGATGCTGCGAATTGCGAGCGTCGAGTTCCTGGTGACTTCGATGGATCGTTTGCTGGCGCTATCGCAGAGCCCGCCTTTTACGGCCGACTGTACGTGTCTCGAAACGCTTTCGCTTGATCCAACCGAACGCGTCGCGCGTTCGATTGCCAATCTCGCAACCGTAGCTTCGATTTCCTGGAAGGATTTTTTCGACAGCGTCAGCCTGGTCGAGAGAATTCTCTCGCGCGATCCGACGCATCACTATCCGCAAATGGATTTCGATACCCGCGACCGTTACCGCAAGGCCGTCGAACGGATCGCGCGTGGCAGCGGGTGGACCGAAACCGACGTGGCAGAGGCCGCCCTGCGATGTGCTCGCGCCATGCCAAGCGCGGAGCCATCCGGTCATGTCGGATATTGGCTGATCGATCGCGGCAGGCCCGCTCTCGAACGCGAACTGGGAATATCTCTCAGCCTGGGCGAGCGTATGCGCCGCGTCGTTCTCGACAATCCTGGAAAGTTCTACGCATCGGCGCTGGTTCTCGGCGGATTGGGCGTGTTGATCCCGCCCGCGCTTTATCTCGCCCGTGTCGGATCGTCGCTAGAGGGCTGGATCGGCGCGATGATCGTCAGCACCGTGCCTGCTTCGATCCTGGCGATCACCGCCTTGCACTGGACGATCACCCGCCTACTTCCCCCGTCCGTTCTGCCGAAACTCGATTACCGCCGAGGATTGCCAGAGAATGCGAAATGCTTCGTAGTCGTTCCGGTCGTGATCGGCTCCGATACGGAAATTGCCGGTCTTTCACAGCAGCTCGAAACGCATTGGCTCGCGAATGTCGACGCGCGGGTCCATGTAGCTCTCCTCGCCGATCTGGCCGACGCGCCCGAACAGGAAATGGAAAGCGATGCGCCCATTTCCGATGCGCTCGAAGAGGCGATCCTGAACCTCAACCGCAGGCATGGCAAATCGGAGGGTAGCGGACCTTTCCACCTGCTTTTGCGACCCCGCCACTACAATTCATCGGAAGCGTGCTGGATGGCATGGGAGCGCAAGCGCGGGAAGCTGGAGCAATTCAATCGCCTGATAGTGGAAGGCGATCGGTCCGCATTCTCGATCCATATAGGCGACACCGATGCGTTTCGCGACGTGCGTTACGTGGTGACTGTCGATGCCGACACCATGCTCCCGCCAGGCTCGGTAGCGCAGCTTGTCGGGACCATCGCGCATCCGCTGAACCGCGCCCGGTTCGATCCGCGAAGCGGCAGGGTGCTGCGCGGATACGCGCTGGTGCAACCGCGGGTCGAAATATCGCCGCAAGCGGGCAATCGCAGCCTGTTCGCAAGACTTTTCACCGGCGATACCGCGATCGACATTTACAGCCGGGCGGTGTCGGATGTCTATCAGGACCTGTTCGGTGCGGGGATTTTCGTCGGGAAGGGTGTGTATGACGTCGGTGCCTTCCACACCGCGATAGACGGTCGCGTTCCGGAAAACCGGATTCTCAGCCACGATCTGTTCGAAGGAGCACACGGTCGTGCCGCGCTGGCCACGGATATCGTGCTCTACGAGAATTTTCCGGCGAGCTATCCAGAGTATGCCCGCAGATTGCATCGCTGGATCCGCGGCGACTGGCAGCTTCTCGCATGGCTGTGGCCGCGCGTACCCGGTCCCGACGGCGCGCGGCTCGAAAGTTCGATCAGCGGGATCGACCGGTGGAAGATGCTCGACAACCTGCGCCGAAGTCTGATTGCGCCGGGCCTCCTGTTCATGGCGCTTGCGGGCTGGTTCGTGCTTCCCGGACATCCCGCCTTCTGGACCGTTCTCGTGATCCTCGCTCCCGGCTGGCAGCTCATAACCGATCTCGTCAGCGGGCTGGCGCGCGGAAGGAGAGTTGGCGCCAGCTATGGTCTGGCCAACCGGCTTGCAGACCAGGCAGGGCGCTGGCTGTTGCTGATGGTCTATCTGATGCACGAGGCGATCTTGTCGCTTCATGCCATCGGGATCACCGTGTGGCGCACCTTTGTCAGTCATCGGCATATGTTGCAGTGGACTGCGGCCGCGCAGGTCGCGGCCCGTATGGGACAGACCAGTCCTCGCCGCACGGTCTGGCGCGAGATGTGGCTTGGCTCGCTCGTGGCGGCGCTTGCCGGCGTCGCGCTGGCCGTGTTGCGGCCTAATGCCCTGCCGATCGCCCTGCCTTTGCTGGCGGCGTGGCTGGCCGCACCGGAGATTGCGCTTTTCACCGGACGGCCGCGCCGGGCCAAGGCCACTCCGCTCGGCGATGGGGATGATCGCTTCTTGCGTTTGTTGGCTCGCCGCACCTGGTATTTCTTCGAATGTTTCGCCGGGCCGGAAGACAATTGGCTGCCAGCCGACAACTATCAGGCACCGCCGCACGAGGAGATCGCCCACCGCACGTCGCCGACGAATATCGGGATGCTGCTGATTTCCACCGCTGCCGCCTGGGATCTGGGCTTTCTTGGTAGGCAGGAACTGGCCGCGCGGGGGCGGAATATACTCGATGCGCTGGAGCAGCTAGAAAGGTATCGCGGGCACTTCTTCAACTGGTACGATACCCGACACTTGCGTCCGCTCGAGCCGCGTTATGTCTCGACCGTGGATAGTGGCAACCTCGCCGTCAGCCTGATCGCCTATGCAGAAACCCTGCGTGAAGCCGCGTCCTCCCCGGATATGGAAATCCAGCGCTGGTCCGGCCTTCGTGATATTCTCGACCTCCTCGAAGAAGCCGCGTCCGGCCTTCCCGGGTCCGATTCGCTGCTGACACGCCTGGCTACAATCCGTTCTGGCGCGGAGGGAGCGGAGGAAAGCCGGCCCGCCACGCAAGCGAAGATCGTCGACGGGTTTCGTAGCGGCGAACTTTTCGCACTTGCAGACGATGTCGAAGCGATTGTGGACGCTACCGGCGACGGCGCGCCAGAACAGTTGCAGGATCTGCTCGTCTGGCTCGATCGCTTCCGCCATCATGTGGCCGAAATGAACCGCGATCTCGATGCGCCGGAGGGGCTGCGCGGCGATATGATCGAGCTGGCCGAGGAGGTCGTGGCTCTGGCTTGGTCGATGGATTTCACCTGGCTCTACGATCGTGAACGCCGCCTGTTCTTCATCGGTCACAATGTCACTGCCAGCCGGATCGATACGCATCACTACGATTTGCTGGCATCGGAGGCCCGGCTGGCGAGTTTCTTTGCAATCGCCAAAGGCGACGTACCGCCCGAACACTGGTTTCACCTTCAGCGACCCGTAATCACGACCAAAGGCGGATTGTCGCTCGTCTCGTGGAACGGTTCGATGTTCGAATATCTCATGCCGCGACTGCTGCTGCGGGGCGAGCCTGAGACCTTATTGGGCGAGAGCGAGCGTGTAGCGGTCGAGATCCAGCGGCGGTACGGGAGCAAACAGGGAATACCCTGGGGAATCTCCGAATCCGCCTATGCCGAACGCGATCCCGAGCACCGCTATCGCTACCAGGCATTCGGCACACCCGGACTCGGGCTCAAGCGCGGCCTCGCGCGCGATCACGTCGTGGCGCCCTATGCGTCCGCGCTTGCTCTGGCCGTCGCCCCACGTCTCGCGACCGAAAACCTCAGGCACTTGACGGAGCTTGGTGCGCAAAGCCGCTACGGCATGTGGGAAGCGCTGGATTTCACTTCCGACCGTGCCCCCGCTTCGCAGCCATTTGCGCCGGTCATGGCCTATATGGCGCATCATCAGGGCATGGTGATCTGCGCCATAGCCAATGCGCTGACGCAGGATCGCATGGTCACACGCTTCCTTCGCGATCCGCAGATGGGACTGGTCTCGCTTCTGTTGAGTGAGCGAGTGCCGCGCGAGCTGCCCCCGGAGATCGAGCGTTTGGAAACAGTGGATACTGCGGCGGGAAGGGTTGAGATCGGGCCGATTGCTCCCTGGACGCCCCGCGCGATGCCCTTCCCGCAGATTCAGGTGCTGGGGAATGGACGTCTGTCGAGCTGGATCGGCGAAAGCGGGGGCGGCGCGCTGCGCTGGCAGAAACAGGCGCTGACCCGATTTTCTCCCGATGCAACACGCGATGCGGAGGGACTCTGGCTTTACCTGCAGGATGTCGAGAGCGGCGCCCTGTGGTCGGCCACCCGCCAGCCGACCGGCGCGGTTCCCGATGAACATCACGTGCAGTTCCAACCGCATCTCGCGGAGTTCCACCGCCGTGACCAGGGTATCGACCTGCGGATGGAAGTATGCGTGGGAAGCGGCGAGGACATCGAGATGCGCCGCGTCACATTGGTAAACGAAGGCGCGGGGCCGCGGCGGCTGCGGCTGACGAGCTATGCCGAGATCGTCCTTGCCCCGCCGCTGGAAGATGAACGGCACCCGGCGTTCAGCAAGCTGTTTACCGGCGGAGAATTCGTCCGTCAGATCGGCGGTATTGTATTCAAGCGCAGGCCGAGGAAACCCGGCGAAGCGCACCCATCGCTGGCTCAGTTCGTCATCGATGGCGATGGCCCGATCACCGGGCTGCGATACGAAGTCGACCGGCGGGCGTTTATCGGCCGCGGGCGCGGTCTGGACGACCCGCTGGGTGCGTCGCGCCCGCTGAACGGTAGGAGCGGTTTCACGCTCGACCCGATTTCCGCATTGCAATGGGAGGTCGCAATGGAGCCCGGAGAACGACGGGTGATGTGCCTGGTCACTGCCGTGGCGGCCAGCGCGGGCAATGTGCTGGAAATGGCCGCGCGCCATGCCACTCTGGCTTCGATGGACTGGATCGTCGGCGATGCGGCTCTGGAATCGGCCCGCACGATCGCGCGCGGAAAATTGCGGGCGGCGGACCTGCCCTATGTGCAGGCACTGGGTTCGCTGATGATTTACCCACATGGCGCTTTGCGGGCCGAGCCGGAGCGGATCCGGGCGAACAACCTCGGTCAGTCGAACCTCTGGGGTCTTGCGCTGTCCGGAGACTATCCGATCCTGTTGATGCGTGTAAACGGAGACCGGGAAGGGCTGCTCGCGCAAGTCGCAAGCGCGCACGAATTGTGGCGCCGCGCGGGGCTGCCGGTCGATCTTGTCATTCTGCAAAATTCCGGCTCGGCCTATATCGAGCCGCTCCGCGAAGCTCTGCTGGAATTGCTGAGAGAGGTGGGCGCCCGCGACATGCTTGGGCGCAATGGCGGTCTGCATCTTCTCTTCGCGGATCAGGGCGGTGAAGAACAGACAAGAATGCTCGAGGCAATGGCCTGGGCCATTCTCGACGATGGCTGCGGCCCACTCGACCGGCAGCTGGCCCGAGCCATGACGTCGGGTGCCCTCCCGCCGCCGATCTTGCCGACTTTCCCGCGCTTGCCCGTTGTGGCCGACAAGACTGCCGAGGGCGAAAAGCTGTCTTTTTTCAATCAATATGGTGGCTTCGCGCGTGATGCGAGCGAATATGTGATCCGGTTGGCACCGGGACAGAGCACCCCTGCGCCCTGGACCAACATATTGGCCAACGAAGCCTTCGGCACGCTGGTCACCGAAAGCGGTGGCGGCTTTACCTGGTCGATCAACAGCGGCGAACATCGTATCACGCCTTGGACGAACGATCCGGTAATCGACCGCCCCGGTGAAGCCCTCTACCTGAGAGACGAGGAATCTGTCGCCATCTGGACGGTGACGCCGGCCCCGGCCGGACACGATCAGACATGCCATATTCGGCATGGCATGGGCTATTCCGAATGGCGTTGCGTCTCGCACGGGCTGGAACAGGAGCAGCGGGTCTTCGTGGCGCCGGATGCCCCGATAAAGCTGATCCGCCTTCGGCTGAGGAACAATACCCGGCGGCATCGCAGGCTCACCGCGACTTATTATTGCGAATGGCTGCTGGGATCGCTCCCATCGGTCTCCCGCCATCATGTTTCTTGCCGTTTCGATGAAGCGGAGCAGCTCATCATCGCTGCCAATCCCTGGAATGGAGACTTTGCCGAACGGCGCGCCTTCCTCGGTGCCACCCATCAGGCGCACGGTTTCACCAGCGACCGTGAGGAGTTCCTTGGCCGGGAGGGGCGCTATGCGGAACCCGAATCGTTGCGCAGGTGGGGGCTGAGCAACAGGCAGGTCGCCGGGGCCGACGCCTGCGGCGCCTATCAGGTCCATATCGACCTTGCTCCCGGCGCAAGCGACGAAGTCACCTTCTTCCTCGGTGATGCCGCGAGTGACGAAGAGGCCGTGGTGCTGGCCCGGCAGTGGAAAGTACCCGCGGCCACTCCGCAAGCCGAAGCCGCACTGGCACGGAAATGGGTCGATCTGCTCACGCGCGTCAGCGTGGAGACACCGGATCGCGCCTTCGATCTGATGATCAATCGCTGGTTGGTCTATCAATCGCTGTCGTCGCGCGTCCTGGCGCGCGCGGGTTTTTACCAGGCCAGCGGTGCTTTCGGCTTTCGCGATCAGCTTCAGGACGTGCTTGCCCTGTTGTTCATCGATCCCGCCAGGGTCCGGTCCCACATCCTGACCTGCGCCGCGCACCAGTTCGAGGAGGGGGATGTCCTGCATTGGTGGCATCCTCCCTCGGGCCGGGGGGTTCGCACACGGTTCTCCGACGATCTTCTATGGCTGCCCTACGCGACCGGCACCTATGTGCGGGCGACCGGCGATCTGAGTATCCTCGAGGAAGAGGTATCGTTTCTTTCGGCGCCGCCGCTCGGTCCTGACGAACACGATCGTTATGCACTGTTCGAACGGTCGGAGGCCCGGGCTCCGCTGATCGATCATTGCGAGCGGGCTCTGGAACGGGTTGCGCTGGGCGCGCACGGCCTGCCGCTCATGGGTACGGGCGACTGGAACGACGGGATGGACCGTGTCGGCGATCGCGGAAGGGGCGAGAGCGTGTGGCTGGCCTGGTTCGCTTCGGTTTCGGCCGACCTGCTCGCCGATCTCCACAGCAGAATGGACCGTCCGCACGAAGCGGAGCAATGGATGCAGACGGCACGTCGCTGGCGGCGTAATGCCGAAGACGCCGGGTGGGACGGCGCTTGGTACCGGAGAGCCTATGACGACGAGGGCCACCCTTTGGGATCGGCGCGGGAGGCCGAATGCCGGATCGATTCGCTTTCCCAAAGCTGGGCGGTCTTTGCCGGGGCGGACCCGGAACGCACGGCACTTGCGCTCGATGCGGCTCGGCGCGAACTGATCGATGGCGAAGCCCGGCTGGCGCGGCTCTTGTGGCCCCCATTCGACCAAGGGCTCATCGATCCGGGCTATATTGCCGCTTACCCACCGGGACTGCGGGAGAATGGCGGGCAATATTCCCACGCCGCGGCGTGGCTGGGCCTGGCACTGGCGCAAACCGGCGATGCCGACGGCGCGCTCGACATTTTTCATATGATCTGTCCAGCCAAACGCACGGCTAGCGCCGGAGGGGCAGAACACTATCGGATCGAACCCTATGTTGTGGCGGGGGATATCGCTTCGGCACCGCCGCATGGCGGAAAGGGTGGCTGGAGCTGGTACACTGGCGCGGCGGCCTGGACCTGGCGATTGGGTGTGGAAGGTTTGCTCGGTCTTTCCTTGGAAGGCGGCAAGGTCCGTATCGCCCCGGTGCTGCCGAGCGATTGGCCCGGCTATCGCGCGACATTGCGGCGCGGCGATGCAACGCTTGAAATCGAGGTTTCGGTTGCACCGGAACTGTCCGATATTCGCCTTACGGTCGATGGCAAAAGCTTGCCCGACAATGCCATTTCCTTTCCTCCCGCCGGCAAAACCCATTCGGTTCGGGTCCTGTGTCCGGCGAAGCAGCCCGAGATCGCAGGAGAGCGCGTGTGACCGAACCCCTTGTGCTGAACTTCACCGAGGTATCGAAAAACGACGTCAGCCTCGTGGGTGGCAAAAACGCCTCCCTCGGCGAATTGATACGATCGCTGGTCCCCCGGGGCATTGTGGTCCCTCCCGGGTTCGCGACGACGGCACGGGCTTTCCGGCTGTTTCTCGAACACAATGATCTCGACGGTGCCATTGCGGGCCTTTTCGCAGCCCACGAGGCGGGCGAGGCGGGCCTTGCCCAGACCGGCGAGGCAATTCGTACTGCCATAGAAGCCGCCGAATGGCCCGACGCGCTGCGCCGGGCCATCATCGATGCCTACGCGACGATGGGCGAGCAGGCGGGCGAGGAGGCTTCGACGGTCGCGGTTCGCTCCAGCGCGACGGCGGAGGACCTCCCCGAAGCCAGTTTTGCCGGGCAACAGGAAACCTATCTCAACATCACCGGCGAAGACGCCGTGCTCGATGCCTGCAAGCGCTGTTTCGCATCGCTCTACACCGATCGGGCCATCACCTACCGCGCCGCTCATGGCTTTGCCGAAGGCACGGTTGCGCTTTCGGTCGGTGTGCAGCGCATGGTGCGCTCCGACCGGGCATGTTCGGGCGTGATGTTTTCGATCGACACCGAAACCGGCTTTCCCGATCTCGTCCTGATCGATGGCGCATGGGGCCTTGGCGAAAGCATCGTGCAAGGGGCGGTCGATCCCGACGCCTGGCAGGTGTTCAAACCCCTCCTGTCAGAGCGCGAGGCCAATCCGATTGTCACGCGCAGGCTTGGCGGCAAGCGCAAGAAGATGATCTACGCAGCCGGTCCGCACGTTTCGACTGTCAGCATCGAGACGGACCCCGACGAGCGCGAGATGTTCGTATTGTCGGACGCCGAGGTGCTGCGGCTCGCCCGGTGGGCGGTCCTGATCGAAGAGCATTACGGTCGTCCGATGGATATCGAATGGGCCAAGGATGGTCCCGACGGAGGTCTTTGCATCCTTCAGGCTCGTCCCGAGACGGTCCAGTCCCGCACGGCGGGCGGCTCGCTGAAATCCTATTCGCTGCGCAACGAAGGCGAAGCATTGCTGACCGGGTTGGCGATTGGCGGGGCTGCGGCCAGCGGTCCGGTGTGTCTGATCGAAAGTGCCGGCGATATCGCGGATTTCGTCGACGGCGCCGTGTTGGTCACCGCGACGACGGACCCTGACTGGGTGCCGATCATGCAGCGCGCGGCCGCGATCGTCACCGACCACGGTGGGCGCACTTCCCACGCGGCGATCGTCAGCCGCGAATTCGGCCTTCCGGCGATCGTCGGGACGGGCAATGCCACAGGGGTTTTGCAACCCGGCCAGCAGGTGACAGTCAGCTGTATCGGCGGCGATGAGGGGGTCGTCTATGGCGGCCAAGCGGAGGTCGCCGTCGAGGATATCGATTTGAGCGCCGTGCCCGAAACCCGGACGAAGGTCATGCTCAACCTTGCCGATCCGGGTGCCGCCAGCCGCTGGTGGCGGCTGCCGAGCGATGGCGTGGGCCTCACACGGATGGAGTTCGTGATTGCCAATACCATCAAGGTCCATCCAATGGCCCTGGTGCATTTCGCGGAACTCGAAAACACCACCGTCAAGGCGGAGATCGAGCGGTTGACCGAGGGTTATTCCGACAAGCGGGACTATTTCATCGAACATCTCGCCCAGGGTCTTGCGCGGATCGCCGCAGTGCACTTTCCCCGTCCGGTGATTGTACGGATGAGCGATTTCAAGACCAATGAGTATGCCGGGCTGGTCGGTGGAGCCGCGTTCGAACCCGAGGAAGAAAATCCGATGCTCGGATTTCGCGGTGCATCGCGCTATTACTCGGAACGCTACCGTGCGGGTTTCGCATTGGAGTGCCACGCGATCCGGCATCTTCGGGAAACCATGGGGTTTTCCAACGTGGCGATCATGATTCCGTTCTGCCGAACGTTGAAGGAAGCCGATCGTGTGATCGAGACCTTGCGCGAAGAAGGGCTGGCACGTGGCCGTGATGGCCTCGAGCTCTACATGATGTGCGAAATCCCTTCCAACGTCGTCCTGGCGGGCGAATTCGCTCGGCGATTCGACGGCTTCTCGATCGGGAGCAACGATCTGACGCAGCTCACGCTCGGGATCGATCGCGATTCCGAGCTTCTGGCAGATCAGTTCGATGCGCGCGATCCGGCAGTCGCATGGATGATCCGCCGAACTGTCGAAGAGGCGCATCGTGCGGGGGCAAAGGTGGGGCTATGCGGGCAGGCCCCGAGCGATGATCCGGAATTCGCACGGTTTCTCGTGGAATGCGGTATCGATTCGATCTCCGTCACTTCGGATAGTTTCGTCGCGGTCAAAAACCATGTGGCGTCAGCCGAACGGATACGTAGTAAAGGCGGCCCAGAGCAGGAGACGGGCGCATGATGGACATAGGCACACTGACGCTGAACCCGACGATCGACGCTGCGTGCGAGGTCGAGCAGGTCATTCCCATGCGCAAGATGCGCACGCAAAACGAACGCTACGATCCTGGCGGGGGCGGGATCAATGTTGCCCGCGTCTTTGTCCGCCTGGGGGGGAATGCGCGTTGTTACTATTTGTCCGGCGGCGCAACCGGCATCGTATTCGACGGCCTGCTGGACCTCCACCAGCTTGTGCGCTCGCCAATCAGAATCGCGGGGGCGACCAGGGTCAGCACCGCGGTCCACGAGCGCAATACGGGCCAGGAATTCCGCTTCGTCCCGGGCGGACCCGAGGTGACGGAAGAGGAATGGACCGAGTGCCTCTCGATACTGCAGCGCTCGCGCCATGATTTTCTGGTAGCCAGCGGTTCGCTTCCGCGCGGCGTACCGTCCGATTTCTACGCAAGGGTCGCGGCGATCGCGGCCAAGAACGATGTACGTTTCGTTCTCGATACGTCGGGAGAAGCGCTTGCGGCCGGGATCGAAGGCGGTGGGGTTCACCTCGCCAAGCCGAGCCTCGGAGAGTTTCGTGCCCTGATCGGTCATGATTTGCCGGACGACACGGCAATCGCCGAGGCCGCGACCGAATTGGTCCGCACCAAAAAGGTCGATTATCTGGCAATCACCATGGCTGAAAGAGGGGCGCTGCTGGCGAGCCGCGAGGGTGTGCTGCGTCTGCCGGCCATAACGGTCGAAACGAAAAGCGCGGTGGGGGCAGGTGACAGCTTTTTGGCTGCGATGGTTCATGCGCTCGCGGCCGGCAAGGAACCCGGTATCGCCTTTCGCTTCGGGCTTGCAGCTGGTGCTGCCGCTGTGCTCACCCCGGGCACCGATCTATGCCGGGTAGAAGATGTTCAACGACTGTTCGAGCGCTCAATCGCGGATAGTTGAGGCGCGGACTTGTTATAATATAACAAGTCCGCGCCATTTAAATGCTTTTCGACCCTTCTCATGACAACCTTCATTTGCTAGAGGGCTGCCAGCCCATGACCACGAGCTACCGTCGCCTTGTCCTGAAACCGTTCATCGTCCTGCTGATGCTGGTCGCGATGGTTTTTGTGACCGCGGCGGATGCTGCGGCCTGCGGGGCCGAAGTGATGCCGGAAGCTTCTGCTGTTCTGATTGACGGCAAAGGCGTTTCGGTTGCTGCGGCTTCGGACTCCATTGCCGAGGAAGAGCGGGGCGGTGACTCCGCTCCGACAGAGCAGCATGGCGTATGCAATCATGGCCACTGCCATCACGGGGCAAGCTTCGCTGCTCCTGTTCAGAAGACTTCGGTTATGCATGAGCCTGTCCTTCTTGTCTCAGCTCCGCCGATGGTCCTGGTGTCGAGTGTCAGCGATCGACTGAGGCGTCCTCCTCGCGCCTGACGACCGTCATCGCACTGCGTGCTGCAGTGCTTTTCGGATCGTCAGCAGAGGAAATTTCCAGAAATGTCAGCCATCAATTGGCGGGG
>MDTE01195127.1_pt1 | contig 14710 bp, 8 predicted proteins | sample 811231 | NCBI WGS metagenome assembly MDTE01 (sample SAMN05326651, study PRJNA326480) | marine metagenome | isolation source: seawater | place: Indian Ocean: Red Sea | collected 2010 | reverse complement strand
TTTCCTGCATGGTGTACGTTCCGGTCCAGCGGTTGTTTCCAAGGTCTGAAATGGTTGCTGAATTATTGGAAATGGACGCAGTAGGTGTTTGGATTTCTACGTCGGTTTCGAATGTTAACGTAATGACGTGCCCAACCGTGGCCAAGGAAGAATCAGAAAAATTGGATTCATAGGAAACAGAGACAAGTGAGGGCGGTGTTTCATCAATGAGTAACTTAGTGGCACTTTCAGTTCCTTCTGTTTCATTGCCGGGAATGTCAAACATAAATGCTTTTACAGTGATGGTATCATTTTCAGCATATCCGGTGATGGCACGAACAGAGTCACCGGGAATGGACATAGTTTTTGTTGCACCAACTTCTGAAGATAAAATAAAAGCAGAATCACCTAACATTTCAAAACTATTTGAACCGACCTTAGCCCAAATTTGCACGCGGCCGCTGTCTAAGGTTGTATCACTGTCTATGGGCACAATCACATCCAGACCCGTATTGGTGGAATTCCAAACATTGGCTACCACATTCCCACCAGTGGCAGATACATCCCCGACGGTGAAATCTGACGGTGGAGTTTGGTCAAATATGATAAAAGTATTATCTGTTGTTGCTCGAACTGTATCCCCACTATTCCCGGCGGAATCAACAAATGCTATCTCAAAACTTATCAATCCTTCTTCATCGGTAGCGGAAAATGTATACCCCAAATCATATTCGTCGGGTCCATACTGGTGATCGGTTGTCACAAGGTCATTAAACGTACAACCAATTGATAATAAATCTTCACTTGCATTAATGTAAAGTCTACCATAATCATCTACCAGCGCCCATTGTTGGTTCCATGCATTATACGTTTGAGCGTTTACTTGATCCAAGGATGGCTTTGTTCGGTCAAAAACAACTTGGCTGCCATCGGAGGTAGCAGTAAAACCATCGGTAGGATTCCCGCGAGTATCTAATATTTCATTTACAGTATAGGTCACGACACCCTCATCATCGGTTTCTGTCATGGTGTAGGTTCCTGACCAAGTGAAACTGCCCAAATCCGTTACCGATCCGGCGCCACCGGCGATGGTCATGGTAGGTGTTTGGATCAGTACGTCCATCTGTAAGGTGAGTGTAATTATATCATCCACTTTTGCCTTAGTGGAATCCGCATTGTTGGACTCAATGTGCGAACTTGTAATGGTTGGAGAAATTTGGTCAATTACTAAGCGATTGGTGCTTTGACTCCCTTCGGTTTGATTTCCGGGACGGTCGAACATGACAGCTTTGATGGTAATGGTATCCTCTTCTGTAAATCCTGTAATGGCCTCCACTTGGTCTGCGGTGAATGAAATTGTTTTATCGGTACCGACTTCCGATCCCGCAATATCACTTGAATCACCCAATTCTTCAAAAGCATTACTCCCAACTTTCGCCCAGACTTGAATCCAGCCATTTTTTAATGTTGTGTCACTTTCCACCGGAACAGTTACATCCAATCCTGTATTGGTTGAATTCCAGGCATTTTCTACTACATTCCCGTTGGTTGGGATCACTGTTCCTACAGTGAAATCTGAAGGAGGCGATATATCAAAGATAACATAACTACCGTCGGTGGTTTCCGTGATGGTTGTCCCATCATTCCCGGCACAATCATTATAATCAATATTGATGGCCACTTTCCCTTCCGGGTCTGATGCGTTCATTTCCTTTTCTGTATAAACCACGGTGGAATCATCAGTAAAGGATTGACCATATTTATTTCCCAAGTATTTATAATTCTTTGTGAGTTCTGTGTCGGTCAATTCCCTGTCATAAAGCATCACTTCAGCAATGTAAGAATCACTATATTGAAAACTTAACCTATTCCAATTGATTTTATATTTATCAAAATTCCTGCCGTTCGTATTGGATGCAGAATTGGCTACATTCCCATCAACAATTGTGGAAGTCCCCTCTGAATTAGCAATCACACCATAAAGTTTTAAATCGTTGTCCCAAGGTTCAAAATCGATGGATCCTTCAGATAAAAACTTAAAAACACCATTCAGTTGTGTAATTTGAAAATGATTACCGTTATTTATATCCCCGTTGGAAAAAAAAGAATCATAATCCTGTGGTGTCCCTACCATTTGAAAAACAATAAAAAGAGAATATTCGCTTGCAACCCATTTATCGGCTCCAAGATCATGGACCAAAACATCCTGTCCCTCTCGACTGAATTGTAATGTGGATTGTCCATTGAATTGGTTTTGTACCAGATTTGGGAGTCCTTGGCCTTCCACTTCAATTACATCAGCCCCATTCCCAGATTTATCAGCCCAAACGACAACCTCAGATCCATTCAGTGTGGATTCGCCCATTCCCTCGGAAGCGCCATCCCCATCCACATCGTTGGCATCTAACCAGAGCTTCAGGTTATCGGTTACAATTTCTCCGCCAACACATTCGCTGGAACCCACATACTCCGTCTCGGTTGTATCATAAAGGGTGGCGGCTGAACCGGCTAAGGTTGCACTTGTTTCGTAAAGAATTTCATTCCCACCAAGGTCTACCCTGATGGTATCCCCAATTTTCGCCCATTGTGAATCCGCATTCGTTGATTGAATGCTCACCGGAGAAACAACGGGATTCGTGCGGTCATAGACTACTGTTGATCCATCGGTTGATCCCAAATGGGTCCCATCATTCCCTAAATAATCTGTGGTGGTAATTGTAAAAGGTAAACTCCCCTCCGTCTCAGAGCCAACCGTTGTATATGTAGATGAAAATTGTTCACTGCCAAGATCCGTGACCTCATCGGCATTATTCCCATCCACCGTCACCGCAGGCGTGGCGACATCCTCATCATAGGTCATTGTAATAGTAACCACGTCACCGGTTTTTGCTAAATGTGAAAATGTATTATTTGATGAAATGGACACCGGCGACGGGGAATTGGCCAAAATATCGATCACTGTATTGGTGGTACTGGTATCGCCCAGAGAATAGTTTCCTACCACATCATACAGCAATGCGGATAGTTGGGCTATTTTCTCATGCCCAAAATCTGCAAGTGTTTCAAATGCATCACTGGGGGCGGAGACCGTTTTCGTCCCAGCATTCAAATCGTCCACAGTGATTGTGTCTTTATCCCCAAATGCTTCAAATTCATTGGTGTTAATTCGCCCACGTAATTGGAACATGGATCCAACAATTACATCCGTATCCCACACCGATGTTTGAAAATTAATGGGTGAATCTTCTATCACCCAAGAGGGCCCGCTAAGGGTTCCATGATTCGCAGATGCTGTGGAATCAGTGGCTGTGGTACCAGAACCGGCATCCATCCGCCAATAGCCCACCAATCCGGTTTCATCATTATTGATGGTGATTTCTTTAGACGCTTTTATTTGGGCACCGCTGCGGACAATATCCCATATCCTGACCTCATCAATTTGCCCATCGAAATAGCCTGTTGCACCGGCCTTCTTAAAACTGCCAATTCTAACGTCTGAAGGGGCACCTGTCCATTCGATTGCACCCATGGCATCCGCAGAATCCAGAACGGTTCCATTTCTGTAAACTCTAACCCTTTCTCCATCATAGGTAGCCGCAAGATGAGTCCACTGTCCCACAGGCGTGGATAACTCTGCCATGGAAATATAATCTATTGAATTGGTGGTTGTTTTTAGATAGAAACGCCAGCCCGTGGCAAAATAAACAAAACCGAAACCTGCCTTCGAGGGACCCTGATCTTTTGCATAACTGAGAATTCCTTCATTATCCGTCCAGGAATTGGGTTTAATCCAAGCCTCAACAGTTAAGGCTTCGGATGCCTGGTAATCTGTATTTCCCGGAATGATTACCTCATCATTCGTACCATCGAATGAAAGAGAATTTCCCATGGTATAGTTAAAACTGGTGACGGCTGAATCCTCAGGGATATTCACCTCCAGGTTTATTTGCGTATTGGTGGAATTCCAAATATCTGCAGCTACGTTTCCACCAGATGATGTAACTGTGCCAACAGTGAAGGGTGGCGGGGGAGAATTATCTACGATGACGGTGGATTGATCTGTGGTTTCTTTCACTGTTTTCCCCTCAGTTCCGTTAACGTCAGTGAAGTCAATTGTAAACTGCAGCGGACCGTCCGGATCCGATTCTTGAACGGTGTAATAGGCAACCCAACTTGATCCGCCCAAATTATCAATATTACAGGCATTCCCGTTAATTTGCACATAAGGATCTGACTCAAATTCTGAATCTGCGGTGAAATTCAACCAAATATTTGTTCCCGCAAAGGCTGTGGAGGGATCTACATTGGATGATTCAATCGTCACACTGGTCAGTTTTGGCAATGTTACCACACTCACATTGTCCACATCCCAGGAATTTATAAAATTGGAGTTAGTGCCGTAGGCCACCCATCTGATTTTGAAATCGCCATCAATCTCTGCTGTAAAAGACTCATATCTTCCCGACAAATCCACGTCCCCGGCGGTGGGACTGATTTCATACCCCAAAACCTGAACCCATTCGCCGCCGGTTAAATATTCTATTCTCAATCCATTGGTAGCATTCCCTGCTGTCCAGAAGTCCAATTCAAAGAAAAATTCCACCACAACCTCTGTCTCTTCCCCAACATAAATGATGGGCGTAGTCATAGCTCGTTCATAATCTTCGCTGATTGTTGGGCTGTAATAGAAAAAGGCTCCTGGTGGCGGATCGCCAACAACATGTTCTTGGTAACCTTGGGACCCAACTTGCCAGTTGGGTTCCATTTGCCATCCCGGTGGAATTTCATCATTTGAAAAATCTTCCCAGAATAATTGATCACCTACGGAGAAAGAAATCAAGAGTACCACAAAGAGTTTATTGGTGAGGTTTTTCATTGAACAATCACCTCAGCACCTCGATCCCCTTTTAATTCAATCACATTATCCTTATGATCAATCATCTCGCAAACACTCAAATTGTAACTGATGCTGTCACTGCCTGCAGCTGTTGGGCTGAATGCGATGTCTGCTAAGTGGCCCGTACCCTCCAAGGTTTGTTTTAGCGTATCTAAGAAATAGGTATAAATGTCAATGGTGTTTACACTGTCATAGGTATAGGTAAATAGTGGTATGGATTGACTGGTGTCCGTAATAAAAAGACCCGGTGTAATTGTATCTAGCTCCAGAAAGGTATTTGGGAATTCAACTTGTAAATGGATGCCAGCAAAAGCCTCCATAGAATCTTCCTTAAATACTATAAAGGAGCCTACAATAACAGAATCGGAGGTTGTTTTGGTTTGGGTCTTGGGATAAAAAACGAGAGTGGGAGCGCCAACACCTTTTTCTTCGTTAGCCTCAAAATCTACCGGATTGTCAAATTCCTTTTTATAAATAGTACAGGAACCAACAAAAATCCCCGCCAGTAAAAGGATGAATAGTCCACGTTTTAGGCTCATGGATCATCCCGGTGTATCCGGTTTTTGCGAATCCCATTTTCTATAAATATTTTTATAAGGCCTTGGCCCCACGATCCAGGCATGAATACTGTTGGCTACCCAACCCGTCCCAGTTGCGCCGGCAAAGGCGATTGCCAATTCACTGAATTTTACATGCTCAGCCCAATCGCTTTCAGCTTGATCTCTATAGTCTGCAACTTCTTTCTCATCATTTGTATTATTATAAAGATCCAAATTTGAGATGTAACTTTTTGAGGCTTCATCATATTTTAAAAAGTTGTACAGCACGGCTAAACTCAATGCTGATTCAGTCCCGATCCAAACTTTTGATGATAGTTTTTTCCCGGAATAAGCCTGTCCCCATCCCGGTGCGACCAAACTACGCATGGCGGCACCCATGGGTGTTTTTTTATACTCCAATTCTTCCGGATCTTTAAACATGATAGATTCACGGTTTTCTTCCCAATCTATATTCACTTGCCCGGTGACATTCCCAACCCACATTTTTAATTCATTGATTTGCCCGTTCAAATATTGAGTCAGGTCCATTTTTCGCCTGTAAATCAGGCCGCCCGATCGTGTATTAAATAATTGCCCTTCCAGCATAAACCGATCATCCACATGCTTGATCTGGTTGAACAGGACAAAGTTGACTTGATAAACGTCACCCATTTCCCTGATTGTATTCATAAAGCCCGCTGCAGGATTTTCAAATTCATCAATATCTTCAGACAAAATATGAAAAGATGTATCAAATTGGAATATGGAATTGGAAAAACTCTCAATCAGTGAGGCATCTGCATTGGGCAAGTGCCGGTCAAAATGGTTCAAAACCAAGAAAGTCGGCCGCATGGACAGATTGTTGCTGTATAGCACTCCCATGAGCAGGAGCAGGAGCAGAAAATATGGGGTGATTTTTTTCAATTTTACTCTTCAGAAACAGGTTTCTTCAGATAATAATTAAATTTTTTCGGTTGATCAACATGAATTGTTTGTTCATCAATGATCTTATTTAATTTGAATACCCTCAGGAAATGGTCTCCGGCTTCCAGGTTTAAGCGGATAAATTCGCGATCCCACTGGTGCTCCCCATTCAATTCAAAAACCAGCCCCCTTTCTTCTGTTTTAAATTTGACTTGGTAAATGGGATTTAAGAAAAAATCCAGGTGAATGGCTTGAGCAGGATTTACTAACAAATCATAAGTCAGCGGCGCATATCCTTCTTTGTTGATCTCAAATTTGTGGACACCTGGTGTAATTCGTTCATTTTTTATTGGAGATTCGCCTATGTTGATACCGTCCAGCATCACATCAACTTTTTTCGGGATGGTATTCACCGATAATTTGACTTGGCCAAAGAGACACGTTGATGCCAGCAGGGAAAAAATTAATCCACTATAATGACGTTTCATCTCTAATCTCTTTTTTAAAAATATTATTTAGATCAAGGAGAATCAAATCAGACCGATATACCCATCCATTCATTTGTACATTTTTCTTTTGGTTCACTTCTACTTCGATGGAACCATGGTATTCTCCTGGTGTCACGCGACTGACAGATACTGGTTCGCCTTCTTCTAAAAGAAAAAGTGTTTTAGCACCAATATCTGGTTTTTCTCGAAATTGGACATTTTCACGGTTGGTTACATAAAGCGGGTCTGCCAACTCAGCGCTGGGTCCCACGCCAATATTCACCTTAATTCTGAATGCTTCAGAAAAATCCAAAAGTTGCTTGTAGGGTTTGAAAATCAAATTTTCCCCCGCCACCAAACGTAGGTGTTTTGCGTATTTATATTCTCCCGGAACAGCAATTTGGTAGTACCCGGAATCATTGGTGACAATTTCCTTGATCACATTATCATAATTTTGCATAGATACATTCACACCGGCTACTGTGCTGTCATTTCTATTCAGGAAAACTCTGCCGGAAACGACTAATTGCTGCATGCGAATGGATTTTGGTGGTAGTTGAATGCGCCCAAATCGAATTCCCTGAAACCGAATACTTACCGGATCAAAATTTGTATCCTGGGGAATAATCTTGATCAAATTTGATTTATTGTGAATATCCAGCACACCTTGGGGCAAGTAAGCAATAAATACACGAGGCGCTTCCTGAAGAATAGTGATGATCGGGTTGGATGTATCTCCCTGGGCATATACTTCAAAAGAAATATTATCCGGAACGGCGCCAATATAATTCAAGGGTAAACGTACTTCAATTTCGCCATACTCATAGGTGACTGAGATCAAGGGTTGGCGATTATTATAAATGACATCAGGATAGACGGGTCCCCTGAGGAGGGTACACCCTGACATGACCGCCAAAATAAAGAGAACCCCTCCGACGTGAAACAAATGACGAAATGTACGTTTCAGCATATCCTGTAATTTATATCAGGATTTTGAATTTGTCAGTCCAGCAGTTTAAAAAGATTTTGGAGCACATTTTTGCCATGACTGCGCAATCCGTTATGTTCATACTCGTCTGTTTCCCAGACCTTTATGCCTTGAATAGACTCTGCTGTTTCCATTGAATAGTCTCGATCCACATACATATCATGAGTGTAAACAGCTGCCGCAACCGGGACCGAGTTCTTTAATAATTTGTCTGTATGATACAAAGCGGGCCAATCACTTTTTTCTGCTAAAAAGTGTGCTGCATCTCTCAAGGGAGTCAAGGAATGGAATTGGTCAAGCATCCACGGATAAAGCATTTCCCCGGTGAACAGGAAAGGATCTCGGGATTTTGGATCAAATTCCTGGAACTCGTCTCGAATTTTGTTTGCAGACCAATTGGTGGAAAACTTCTGGGCATAGCAAGCCTCATGGAGAATTGTGAAAAACGGATTCGTATCAAAACTTTGGAGATTCGTTAGCCCTTTTAGAAAAGCATAAGATAATTCTCTGTCTGCAAAAGCATGTTCAAATAAATAATTCAAGTTTGCATATCCATCGCTGAAACCAAGTTGCAGGCCTAAAAGTTGGAATCGTTCTACCGTGAGTGTGTCACCGTCTGGAAAGATTGGATCTGTTTTTTGGATGTGGTCTGCAATTTGACAGGCTCGTTTTTGTGCCTCCGGGAAAATACTAAAAAATGCTTCATTCTTCAATTTAACTCTTTTATAAGTACGCCTGTAAATTTCATCCGGATGGGCAGATAAGGGCGGAATTCCCCCTGTAATCATAACCTCTTTCAGTCCGTGTGCATGGAATGACAAATAATTCACGGCGCAAAAACCACCAAAACTTTGCCCCAGAATCGACCAAGGTTCTCCGTCATTCAATTCTTGCCTGATGTGCTCTGCATCATTCACAATATTGTCAGCCCGGAAATGCTGTAAATAATTCACCTGTTTTTGCGGTTCCCATTTGCCGATGGTTTGAATTGTAACCGGTGTACTTCGGCCTGTACCTCGTTGGTCTAACAATAATATATCATATCGTTCAAGGGCGCATTTTATCCATCCTGAATTGGTGATTGGACGAGGTGATTCAAAACCGGGGCCACCTTGGAAAAAAATTAAATAAGGTTTTCTTTTTTCCGGGTCTGATCGAAGTTCTCTTACGAAAACAGAAATTTTTTCTGCTTCCGGCTCAGTATAATTTAAAGGAACTTCAAAGGTATGTTCAAAAATGAACATGTCGTCATATTGGTAGGTTGAAAGAAGCATTTGATTCGATTGTTGGTTGTTATAAGTAGCGGGACACAAACCGGATGATTTTTTTTGTCCAGTCTGTATAGGGCGGAAATGTTAAACCAATCATACTCATCCTGCCATTTTTTAACATGGTTCGAGCATTGGAAAAAGACTTAAATCCCTCCTGTCCATGGGATCTACCAAATCCGCTGGTATTCACGCCGCCAAAGGGCAAATCCAGGTTTAAAAAGTGTGATTTCACTTCATTGATCACCATACCGCCAGAGGAGGTGTTTTGAATCATGTAATCAATATTTTTTCTGGAATTGGAGAAAAGGTACAACGCCAATGGTTTGGGTCTGGCATTGATGATATTAATGCATTCATCCAGGGACTCAAAAGACAGGATAGGCAGCAAGGGTCCAAATATTTCTTCTTCCATAATTTTCATACCCGGCTTTACATTGTTTATCAAGGTAGGTTCTATAAAGTTTTCTGCTTCATCCTTTCCACCACCGTGAGCAATGGTCCCGCCTTCATGGACTGTTTTTTCCAAAAGTTGGTTCACACGATCCCAATGATGATGATTTACAATTCGGGCAAAATCCGGGGAAGATTGTTTTTCTTCCCCAGTGACGCCATATACGTCATTTAATCGATTGGATAACTTTTGGATCAATTTTTCCTTGAATTTTTTGTGGACCAAAATGTAATCCGGCGCAATACAGGATTGGCCAGCATTAATACATTTTCCCCAAACCAACTTTTTCACTGTCATATTCAAATGGGCTGTTTCATCAATGATGGTGGGGGATTTACCGCCCAATTCCAACGTGACGGAGGCGAGATGCTTCGCTGCAGCAGCCATGACAATTTTCCCCACGGCAGGACTGCCGGTAAAAAAAATATGGTCAAACCGTAATTCCAGTAATGATTTTGCCACTTCCGCATCACCTTGGAATACAGCCACATGATTGGGCTCAAATAAATCAGTGACCATTTTTTGAATCAATGCGCTGACATGAGGCGTCATTTCCGATGGTTTAATGATCACCCGATTCCCCGCAGCCAAGGCAGACACCAAGGGTCCCACCGTTAAATTGAAAGGGAAATTCCAGGGCGAAATGATTAAGACAATACCTTTCGGTTCATAATGCACCCAAGAGCGAGCTGTGCTGAGAGCCAAGGTGGAAACGCCCCTCGTATCTCTGGCCATCCAGTTATGGAGATTCCGCCTGACTACTTTGATCTCTGACATCACATACCATATTTCCGCTAATTCTACTTCTGACTCCGGTTTTCCCAAATCTTTATTATGAGCTTCAAATATTTCTGCGCGATGGGTTTTGATCCAAGTCTCAATTTTGGACAAATGGTCAAGGCGTTTTTCAAGGGGCGGGAATGAAACGGCAGCCCGTTGAGATTCAAAAGTTGTTGTAATGTGGTTTGATTGATTCATTTTATTCTCAATTTCTAAGGTAAAAATACATGAGTATTTAAAAAGATGGAACCGTTGTATGTATGAGGGCGTTCAAAGCTTCACAGGTCCCCGGAAATTTATCCCAAGATAACCTTCTACCTTCTTATCCTCCTTGTCATTCCGGGGATCTGTGATTTTATCCCCAACCAGCTCTGTTTATCTCCCTAAAGTGCCGTTAAATTTGCATCCTTTATTCTATGGCAGAACAGGAACAAATTCTACTCCGACAGGTCAAAAATTCTGATAAAAACGCTTTCCACCAGCTTTTTTCTGATTTTCATGATACCCTTTTCCGGTTCGTTGTTTATCGGGTCCAAGATGCAGATTTGGCGGAGGATATCACTCAGGAAACATTTTTACGGGTATGGCGCACCCGGGATTCCATTCAGCCGAAAAAATCCTTTTTTTCATTGATCGCCCGAATCAGCACCAATCTCTGTTACGACCATTTCCGCTACAAGGAAGTTCGCCATCGCCATGAGGATTTGATCCCAGAATTCGGAAAATCACATTTTGATGATCCGGAGGCAATGAACCAAGCCGCCATGCTACAGGAAGAAATCCAAAAAGTAGTGAATGATAAATTGCCGGATAAATGCAGAAACATTTTTATCCTGAGCCGTATTGAAGGAAAATCGAATCCGGAGATTGCAGAACTGTTGGATTTAAGCGTGCGGACTGTGGAGAATCAAATCTATAGAGCACTGAAAGTTTTAAAGAAAAACTTGAAGAATTATATGTGAGTAAGATCACATTTAACTACGTTTATTTGCTACGATGGAGAATAAGATACGATTCTTAGAATCCGGAGAAAATTATATGAAAAAACTAGACGATATACAAAAACTGATTTGGGAGTGCAGTGCTCAAGTTAAATTGCCATCCCCGCCTAACAAAGAAGAGGTATGGATGCGCCTGTCTCAGAACATGGACATTACCGATATGGATATGGACATGAAGCAGGATCGACAACGCCTGACGCCACCCACGCAGGGTATTTGGTCAGCGCTTAAACCGCGACTGAATTACGCTGTGGCCTTGGGACTTGCCTTTGTTATGGTATTACCCTTTGCCTATGATTCGCTTACGACTGAATCCATCGTAACCAAAGCCACCGATTTTGAAACTGTTCAACTGCCCGATGGTTCCACCATCACCCTGAATGCAGGAAGTCAAATTAAATATAAAAAAGATTTTAATTCCGACCATCGCACACTCACACTTTTCGGTGAAGCTTATTTCGATGTTAAAAAAGGGCAAACACCTTTCATCGTCAATACAAATCACGGACAAGTCACTGTACTTGGAACAGCTTTTAATGTTCGCACCAGGGAAGATGGTTTTGAAGTGGGTGTGAAGGAAGGAATTGTCCAAGTCGCCAATGAAGCAAAAGCAGTTATCCTAAACCAAGGACAAATGCTGGATGTGGAAACTGACTTTGATGAAACAAATCTTCAAAATGTTTCTTACAGCAATTATCCCGATTGGATGCATAAAAAACTCGTTTGCGATCAAACGCCCCTGTCAGAAGTTTGCGGCGAAATTGAACGTACCTTTGGCATTTCATTTGAATTTGCCACAGCGGCTTTGGCTGAGATCACCGTCACCGGAGTCATTGACGCACAGGATTTAAATACAGTGTTGAGCACTATTTCATTATTGACTCAACATGAGTTTAAATTCGATGGTGAAACGTGCACGATCATCTAAGCTATTCCCCCCATTAATCTTTCTATTTGCCGGGCTCATTATTTTGAGTCGTCCGGTATTTGCTGTTTCTAAAGATAAGTCAATTTCGTTCAATTTTCAGGACACAACCTTAAAAACTGCTTTAAAAACACTTATTGATGATCACGGCGTAAGCATTGTATTTCCCGATGATATTGCCAATGATCCTATCTCAGCATCCTGCAAATCCTGCACCCAAGAAGAAGCCATTGCTGCTGTTTTATCCACCTCCAATTTGATCTGGAAGCATACCGGTAATCAATTCACAGTTTTAAATCCCGTTGAACCTTTTCGGTTTGCCGTATCAGGTCGGGCCATGGATAAGGAAACCGGAGAACCGATCCCCTTTGCCAATGTGTTTATCCCGGAATTAAGAATTGGGGATATCTCCCGAAATGATGGCACATTTTCCATCCCAAATATTTCCATGCGCGCGTGTACGTTAACGATTTCATATATCGGTTATGAGGCAGAAAAAATGTCGCTCCTCTTCCCTAAAGACGAAAAAATATTCCATGAAATTTTCATAGCACCAAAAGTATTGGTTACGGAGGCTGTTTCCATCACAGGGAACACGCGGGAATTCATGGATCGTTCTAACGCACCGGGCCAAATTTCCTTTTCACCGCGACACATTTCCACTTTACCCAATTTAGGAGAAGTGGACATTTTCAGGTCTCTGCAACTTCTTCCCGGAATTCAATTGGGCATTGGCGGTACATCAGGGCTTTATATCCGGGGTGGCACGCCGGACCAAAATTTAATTTTGCTGGACGGTATGCCTCTGTACCAAACGGGACATTTGTTCGGCTTTGTCAGTGGGGTGAATGCCAATGCTATCAAAGATGTTCAAGTCTACAAAGGTGGATTTCCGGCCCAATACGGTGGTCGTGTTTCCAGTGTGATAGAATTAACCAGCCGGAACGGCAACAGCCTAAAGCCCCACGGGTCCTTGTACGGCAATCTAATGAGCCAAGGCTTATCCGGTGATATTCCTCTTTTCGCCCGTGGAAGCTGGATCTTTAACGTAAGGAGTTCAACAACTTCTTCGTTCCAAACAGAGCTTTATAATTCAATCCAGGATTATGTCACAGGAGATGATAACTTTAATTTGATTGGGGAAAGTGCCATTGAACACCAAGAGTCAAATTATGCACCCCGGTTTTCTTACTTGGATCTCACAAACAGAATTTCATTCATGGCCACACCCAACCACCGCTTTACACTGACGAACACCACAGGCTTGGATTCCATTACTGAATCGAGAGAATTTTTTGGCTTCTCTGATATTTTGGGTTATGATTCCTCCTTTGCACAAGGGACAACAGAATGGAAAAATAGTGGCACAACATTCAATATATCATCCCAATGGAACCATGAATCAGATACGCAGTTGACTTTATCAAACTACAATTATTCCAGTACATATAATTCCAAGGATTCAGCCATTGTAAACAATGTCCGCATGTTGACCGGTTCTGTGGAAGAGGAGAATACCTTAAAAGATCGGTCTATAAAATTCCATCACCGCTACCGCGGATTTGAAAATCATAGCATCGGTTCCGGAATTGATGAAACATTTTATGATATTTCGTTTTTTGATTATAAAACAGAATTCTCCGCGTCTAACAAATCCTCTGTTGCCCAATCGGGATTTCTCCATTCTTTTTATGTTCAGGACCAATGGACACCTACCTCAAGCTGGGTGATTCAATCCGGGCTGCGGATTTCTTATTTTTCTGAAAGAACCGGGTTTTATACTTCTCCAAGAATTTCTGTGATTCATAAAATGTACCCCAATTTGACCTTAGAGACTTCTTTTGGGAAACACTACCAATTTGTTCATCGACTAACCGGCGATAAAACCACCCGCGGTACCCAGGGTATGTGGGTACTTTCATCAGAAGACATTCCGAATCTATCGTCAGTGAATAGTCATTTCGGCGTCAATTGGGATTATTTGGATTATACCATGACAGGAGAATTTTATTACCGATCCATGACGGATTTGATTCAATTCAAGGACTCAGCTGTGCCAGTTCATAATATTAGGAACAGACGCAGCGAGAAAATTTCATTGCTTGACCAGGGGAAGGGTACAGCCCAAGGTATTGAATTATTACTTCGAAAAAGGAAGGGTCGTTTCACAGGCTGGGTTTCATATCAACGGAATAAAACGCTTTATACATTTCCGGATTTGAATGAGGGTAAACCGTTCTTAAGTGACCATGATAAAACCCAAGAATTCAAATCAGTGTTAATGACGCACATAGGTTCCTGGGAATTAACTGCAAATTGGGTCCTTGCTTCCGGTCATGTTTATACGGGACTGGATAATGTGAATAAAGAAAATTTTCGTGTCGTCATTTCCACGGATAGGAATGAAACCAGACTTCCACATATCCATCATTTGGATGTAAGTCTCTCAAAAATCTGGATAGTTTCT
>MDTE01200282.1_pt1 | contig 14711 bp, 13 predicted proteins | sample 811231 | NCBI WGS metagenome assembly MDTE01 (sample SAMN05326651, study PRJNA326480) | marine metagenome | isolation source: seawater | place: Indian Ocean: Red Sea | collected 2010 | reverse complement strand
GGGCTTGAGAATTCGGCAGCGACACTATGCTAAACCTCTCCGCAAAAGTCGTGGAGGAGATGGGACATGGATGTGCGCCCCGACATAGATTCGCAAATCGCGACAGTCCTGGAAAACTTGACCGGCCCCGGCGCGACGCCGATTTCTGACATGGACCCGGCTGTTACGATGGGTGCCGTAGAGCGTTTCGCAACGAAATGGAACCTGACGCCACGTCCGCTTATCGGCGCCGTCGAAAACCGAGGTATCGGATCGTAGTTCCGGTCGAGGAAACTGGCGGGCGGGAGGCTACAAACGCGCGCTAGGGCAGGAATTCGTCCAGATCGACGTGGTCGAAGTTGCGCGGCATCGCGCGTTCGAACTGGTCCCTGGCTTCGCCCTGAGTCACGGCGGGTTTCGTCGCATCGATCATCCACTTAGTGCCGATCCGGTGGAAGCTATTCTGACCCGGCACGACCGGTGAGATATTATCCAGCGCAAAGACCCGAGTGTTGGGGATCGTCACGATATCGCGCTCGGCGTGAACACGTGTCGTCATCGACCACATTACCTGACGCAGATCATTGGCATCAATGTCGTCATCCACCGCGACGGCGAGCTTCGGATGCAGGTAAGCGCCGGACAGCGCGGCCATCAGCGCTGTCTTCGCTTGCCCTTCGACGCGCGGGCGGATTTTCAGAACCACCATCATCATGCCGGCGGACGGATGACAGCGAACATCCAGCAGGTCGAGCCCGCCTTCGACGTTTTTAAGTTGTTCCTTGGTCGCAATCTCAATGCCTAGCGCCATCGTGCCCTGAGTGTCCGTCGTCGGATAGCCGCAATGGACCGCATAGAAGATGGGATCCTTGCGCCGGGTCATGCAGTTGATCCGGAACACGTTGGCATGCGTCGCTTCCGCATAGGTACCGGGGATTTCGCCAAACGGTCCTTCAGGAGTCATTTTGTCGAAGAGGATTTCGCCTTCCAGCACCATTTCGGCTTCCGCCGGGACCTCGATATCGACGGTCTTGCACTTGACCATGCGCACGCCCTCGCCAAGAAGCGAGCCCGCGATCTCCAGCTCGTCCTTGCCGTAGGTCGTAGTGAAACCCGACCCATAAAAGATCGCCGGATGCGCGCCGTAAACCATGGCGACAGGCATACCGCGGCCCTCGGCCGCGTACATGTCATATATGCGCTTGGCCTGGCGCGGGACCATGATGAACCCCGTTTCGCGCTCGTTTAGCACCATCTGGCGATGGATCGACATGTTGCGGATGCCGGTCTTGGGGTCTTTTACGATCGCCATGCCGGACGCGAAGTAGCGACCGCCGTCCTCTTCCGAGGTCATCATGGACGGGACATCGAGGATATTGACGTCGTCGCCCTCGAAGACGACTTCCTGAACCGGGGCCGCACTTGAATCGACTTCAACGGTCTTAACCGTATTTTTCAGCCGGTCGCTTATCTCGTCGAGGATCTCGTCTTCGCTGACGCCGAGGCCGATGGCCCATTTCTTCCGGTCCGCCAGAATTTCACTCGCGGCCTGCCAGCCTTCGTGCCCCTTGAGGTTGGTGAACAGGCTTGCTTTGCCCAGTTCGTTGTATGTTTTCCACTCGATAGCCGCCATGTTCTGGGCCGGGTCAACTTCCTTGACGAAGCGTACCAGTTCACCCTGCTGTTCGAGGTTCTGCAGAAAGGTGCGGTAGGACTGATCGGGCATGGGTCTATTCCTTGAATGCTGTGTTCTTCTTAAGTACGCGGACCACAAAGGGCAATTGTAGGCTCAATCATGCGCCTCTGCGGATTCCGCATACCGTTTCCTGTGCAGACCCGCATTGCCGTATCGGGCGGCAAGAGCCATGGCGCGTTTCAGGTAAAGTCCGATATCGTGTTCGTCGGTAAAGCCGATTCCGCCATGCATCTGGATGGCTGATTTACACACGTCGAGTGCCGACTTGGCGCTGCGAGAGAGCGCTGCCGACGCTAGTCCCGAGGCACCGCCTCCATCATCGATGGCCCCCGCCGCCTGATAGATCAGCGACCGGCACATCTCGATCGCAGCCAGGTTATCCACGGCGCGGTGTTGCAACGCCTGAAACGCACCGATCGGCTTATCGAACTGCTCGCGGGTTTTCAGGAATTCCACCGTCATGTCTTGCGCAGCCTCCATAACGCCCAGCAGTTCGGCAGCATTCGACATATGAAGTGTATCGAGAAGGGCCGCGATACGGGCAGTAGCCTCGTTTGAGCCGGCAACCAGCGTGGCTTTCGCGCCGTTCAGGATGATCGACCCGGTGGACACACCGTCGATCGTCTCTCCGGACGCTATTTCTGTTTTATCGGCATCGACCAGTGCCAGAACGATACCGTCTGCTCCCGAAGCTGAGACAAGAAACTGTCCGGCATCCGCCGGAGTGGCGACGCCTGTCTTCAAGCCGTCGAGCGACAGATATTCTCCGTCAGCTGTGGCCGTCAGCGCCGGCGGCTCGTCGCCAATGGCACGCGGACCTTCCATAAGGGCGGGAAGAACCACGCGATCGCCGCCGACGATTTCATCCGCATTGTCGCCCAGGGCACGGGCGACGGCTGCCACCGCTGCGACCGGCTCGGGAACCAGACCTTTTCCGAGTTCCTCGGCGACAAGGCACAATTCGGTAATACCCAGATTCAGTCCGCCCGACGATTCTGGCGCCAGGATCGCCAACCAGCCGGCTTCCGCCGCCTGATGCCAGATATCCTTATTAATCTTTGTCTCGGAGCCGCGCATGTCTCGTAACCGCGCCGCACCGCCATGGCGTTCCGTAAACGTCGCAGCGCTATCGCGCAGCATGCCCTGTTCTTCGGTCAGGAGGAGGTCCATCAGATCCCGTTAGTTTGTGCTTTTTCCTCTTATTATTGTCCCTTGAAATCGGGTTTGCGGCGCTCGGAGAACGCCCTAAGCCCTTCCTCACGGTCGTCCGACCACGATAGCATGTAGGCCAGATCGGCTTCCTGCATGAAACCCTGCTGCAGGGTCATATCCACGCCGCGGTTAATCGACTGTTTGGTCATCATGGTTGCCAGCGGTCCGACCCCTTTCATCTCCTCGACAATCTCGCGCACCTTGGCCAGCGCCTTACCCTTTTCGACCACGTGATTGACGATCCGATATTCCTTTGCTTCCGCACCGGAAATCCGGCGTCCCGTCCAGATCAGTTCCTTGGCGAGCGGCGCGCCGATCAGCCGCGGTAGGTTCTGCGTGCCGCCGGCCCCGGGGATCAGGCTGTGCTTTCCTTCCGGCAGCCCAAAGCTGGCGCCTTCGCTGGCGACGATGAAATCACCCATCATTGCCATCTCGAAACCGCCGCCAAGGCAGTAGCCTTCCACTGCGGTTATCACCGGCTTGGTGTAGTTCATGAAGAACCGGTAGAGCAGCCGGTTTTTGCGCTGGTTATAGCGGGCACGGTAATTGTCATAGCGGTCTTCAGGCAGGTCCTGGAAACCGCCCAGGTCTGCACCCGCGCTGAACGACCGTTCGTCACCGTACAGCACGACGGCCATAATCTTGCGGTCGAGTTCGACCGCGTCCATTGCATGCATGATCTCTTCAGCCATCTGTTCGTTGATGGCGTTCAGCCGGTCGGGCCGGTTAAGCTGGATTTCCAGCGTGCCCTTGCGCCGTTTGGCGATGATCATTTCATATGACTTTTTCAGTGTCCCGCCTTTGGGCCGGCTGAAAGATTTCAGCTTGCGCGCCATCTTGCTCTCTTCCCTGTCTCGTACATCTCTTTTCCGGGATGTCTTCCGACGCCCGATTCCCACTAGTTAATTACGAACGCGGCGGCATGTCTATCCGTTCAAATTCGGAGCCGCGATGTCGTTTTCGTTCATTTGTTTCTTAGCCTAATGCCGGCTCGGATAAGAAAGCGATGATGCGGGAAAAAAATCAACTAGCGGGCTGTCTCCACGCGGTTCGGTTGACCTGTTTCTGTGACTTTGGCACTGTTTGCGCTGACGGCAATTTGGTCGTCGGGTGCAATGAAGTCTTTGTTGGTCGTGAGCAGAGATCTTTCCGGAAAAACCGCGCTAGTCACTGGTGCAAGCGCCGGCATCGGCAAGGCAACCGTTGCCGCCTTGATCGAACACGGTGCGAAGATCATTGCTACCGGACGTCGCCAGGAGGCGCTCGATGCGCTGTTGAGGGAGCACGGCGCTCACCGGGTCAGGGCCATAGCCGGCGATCTTAATGACGGAAATTTTGTCGCCAGGCTCGTTGCCGAGGCGACGGAGGTTGAAATCCTGGTGAGCAATGCGGGGGTCCTGAAATACGCGCCGATCCTGGATCTTACATATGAAGACATGGAGAACATGATCGGGACCAACGTGCTGGCGTCGTTCCGTGTCACGCACGAAATCGCGAAGGTGATGGTTAAACGCGGGCGAGGCCATATCGTCGTCATGACGTCGACAGCCGCGCGGGAAGTTTATCCGCTTGGCTCCATCTATTGCGCGACAAAACATGCGTTATCGGCATTCGCCCGAGCGCTAAGGGTCGAGCTGCAGTCGAAGGGGCTTAAGGTCAGCGAGATCGCCCCCGGGATGGTGGACACCGATATCCGCAATGACAGCGATCATCCCGCGGTGATCGCGGCGGTGAACGCGCGAAAGTTCGAGCCGCTTACACCGGAAGAAGTGGCGGAAGCCGTCGTATATGCGGTTTTGTCTAGCGAAAACAGTGCCCATGATCTCATTGAACTGCGTCCGCGCGGCGCCGCTGCGGGCTGACACGGAACGCGAGGCGACCATGGGAGAAATAGGCGGAAAACCGCATCAGAAATTCACATACAGCCACCTCGAAGACGACTCCTTCGAAGAAGGTCTCCGCGCTTATGCCAAATATCGTGATCTCGGTATGGTCGAGGCGACGAGCGGCATGGTTCGCGCCCACGTGATCAAGCTTTTACCTCCGTTTGACGCCGAGGAGGTATCGAAGCGGCATAAACACGACGTCCAGTTCCAGCTCCTCTATTGCCTGAAGGGCTGGATGAAAGGCGAATATGACGGCCAAGAGGTGGTGATGCGCGAGGGCTCGTGCTGGCTTCAGCCGCCGAATATCGAGCACACCGTGCTCGGCTATTCCGATGATTGCGAGCTGCTGGAAATCATCATGCCCGCCGATTTCGATACCAAGGAACTCTGACGCCGTATGGACCTCCAGCTAGATGGTAAAAGGGCGCTTGTCACTGGGGCGAGCAAGGGAATCGGCCGCGCTATCGCGGAAACCCTGGCCGCGGAAGGGTGCTCGGTCGATATTGCCTCCCGCAGCCGGGAGGGTCTGGACCGGGTCACTGCTGGCATCGCCGCCGTGGTCCCAAGCGCTGAAATTCGCATCCATACGGGTGATCTGTCTTCTTCTAAAGACCAGGATGCGTTGTTCGAAGCCTGCCGCGACGCCGATATCGTAGTAAACAATGCTGGCGCGGCGTCGGCGGGCAGCCTCGAAGAAACCAACGAGGCCGGCTGGCGGAGGTCGTGGGACCTAAAGGTGTTCGGCTATATCAACCTGTCGCGCGTCTTCTACACGGCAATGAAGGAACGTGCGGAAGGGGTGATTGTCAACGTGATCGGCTATGCGGGCGAGCGGCTCAATTCCCGCTACATTATCGGCACTACAGGCAATGCGGCGCTGATGGCCTTTACCCGTTCCGCCGGCAGTGAATCGCCGGATTACGGCGTACGTATCATTGGGGTGAATCCGGGCTTCACGATGACCGACCGGGCGGAAGACCAGCTGAAGACCTTCAGCGAGAAAAAATATGGGACGCCCGACCGATGGCGCGATATCGAACGCGACATGAAGTTGCCGTTTGGCCGAATGGCACGGACCAACGAAATTGCGGATATGGTAGCGTTCCTTGCCTCACCCCGCTCTTCTTACATGAGCGGCTCCATCGTCACGATCGATGGTGGCGGTGCTAACAGGAATTACTGAACCGTCCCGAGCACCTCTCGATCATCTACATCCGATCAGGCTACAATCAATGCCTGAAGTTTTTGTTCCCAGGAACATCAAATGTCCGATTCCGCCGTCGAACGCCGCAACAGCCTGCCAGATCGTCCTGCTCTTACCCCGGAGCAGCTCGCCCTCAAACGGCAGTTTCCGACGGCACAGGACCTTCGCGAACGGGCGCGCCGCCGTCTGCCGAATTTCGCCTTTGAATATGCCGATGGCGGAGCAGGAGCGGATACCGGTATCCGCCGGAACTGGAATGCCCTCGACGCGGTCGAGATGGTGCCGAGATACGGTCGGGTGATTACTCCCCCACCTGCTGACACGACCCTATTCGGCAAAACCTACGCTGCGCCCATCGGGATCGCGCCGGTTGGCGGTCCGGGAACCTCGTATCCAGGGGCGGAAACATATCTTGCCCGGGCAGCGCAGGCAGCGAACGTGCCCTATACGCTGGGGCTGCTGTCCGGCATTGATATCGAACGCGCAGCCGAGATCGCGCCGGATGTCTTGTGGCTGCAGCTTTACCGGTTTTCCAGGAACGACCATAAAATCGGTCTCGACCTCGTGCGTCGAGCGCAGGACGCCGGCGTCAACGTGCTAGTTTTGACGATCGATACGCCGACCCGCACGACGCGCCCGCGCGAGGTGAAGAGCGGCATCATGAGTCCGTTCAAGCTGACCATGCGGCTTAGGATGGATGCGGTGCGCTCGCCCCACTGGATGCGGTCTCTTCGCCGGAACGGCATACCCCGGTTCACTTCGCTGGCGCCGTACATGGAACCGGGCATGAGCATCGCCGAATCCGCAGCATTCATCCGTCGAGAGAGCGGTGGCGCTTTCACCTGGGATGAAATCGGGCTTTACCGTGATAAATGGAAAGGGCCGCTGGTCCTTAAAGGCATCATGCATCCGGACGATGCGGAGCGTGCGGTGGAACTCGGTCTCGACGGATTATTTGTCACCAACCACGGCGGCCGCCAGATCGACGCGTTGCCGGCGCCCATCGACGTTTTACCTGCGATTGCTGATCGGGTCGGCGACCGTACGACTTTAATCTATGACAGCGGTGTGAGATCCGGCGTCGATGCGGCGCGCGCCGTGGCGCTGGGGGCGGACGCGGCATTTGCCGGTAAATCATTTCTGTGGAGCCTCGGGGCGCTGGGTGAAAAAGGGCCAGCGCACCTGATCGACATATATATCGACGATATCAGCGCCACATTGGGGCAACTCGGCTGCCGGAACGTCGACGAACTGCGCGATATTGCCGTACGCCACCCGGGCGCGTATTCGGCGGCGGATTTCTGTCCATCCGAATAACGGCAGGCGCAGACCGGCCGCGCCTGCCGCTTTTTCAGTCTTTTTCGGCGGACGGGAGCCCGGGTTGGAATATCAGGCCCGCGACGCCCGTGGCAGAGCGTGGGCGCGACGATGAACAGCCAGAGCTGCGCTACCGCTTCGGCGTTTCCGCCGATGCCGACGAGTGTCTGACCGATTAACTGCGTTAGATCCACTGACAGACCTGTCACGTTAATGCAGACGATATAGATAAAGGCCAGCGTTGTCCTGATGGCGACACCAATCAGATGTGCCGGCGCGCCCTTTTGCGTGACGCCTAGAATACAGGCTTGGAAGAGTAACTTTGCGAGGGCCTCGAACATCACGGCCGAGAGCGTGTTGTATTCGTCGATATACCCCTCGCCCAGCCGTTCTAACTGAGGCCGCTTGTCCGGCCGGACGCCGGCGCGTTTGTCGCCCTATCTGAGCGATATGGACGGCTCAGCGCCCCTGAGATAAGTTTCCGCCAATCATTCACACGGAAACCAGAGGCCCTGGGACATGGATACCTATCAGCTGTACATCGGCGGAAAATTTGTCGATGCGGAAGGCGGCGAGAGCAAGCCTACTTTCAATCCTTGGAACGGCGAAGCCATCGCCAATATTCCGGTTGCCAGCATTGCTGACGCGGAAGCGGCTATCGCGGCGGCACGCGATGCCTTCGATAACGGCCCGTGGCCGGCAATGACCGGTGCGGAACGTGGCGAAATCATCTGCGCGCTGTCGTCCAAGATGAAGGAACGGATGAAAGATCTGGCGCGGCTGGAATCGCTCGATTCAGGCGGCACAATCGCTAAGACCGGCGCCGACGCTTTCCTCGCCCAGCGCCAGATGAACTATTTCGGCACGATGGCAGAAAAATTCAATTCCGAGCCCAAGGAAATCGAGGGCATGTCGCGCCCCGGTCGGTCGTATAATTACACCATTCGCGAACCTATGGGCGTCTGCGCTTCGATCATTCCGTGGAATTTCCCGCTGATGATGGCGGTGTGGAAACTGGGCCCGGCACTCGGGACCGGCAATACGATCGTCCTGAAGCCCGCGTCGGACACGCCTTTGTCGGCCATGGAGCTGGCGCGGATCGTTGACGAATGCGGCTTCCCGCCCGGCGTCGTCAACATCATCTCCGGTCCCGGTGGCAAGATAGGCGAACTACTGACCACGCATCCGGACGTCGACAAGATTGCCTTTACCGGCTCGACCGAGGTTGGCAAGGACATCATGGCCAAGGCGTCCGGCACGCTGAAAAAGGTGACGCTGGAGTGCGGCGGCAAGTCCCCGAATATCGTCCTGCACGACGCCGACTGGGATATTGCCATCGACGGGTCAATCTTTGCGTCATTCTATCATCAAGGCCAGGTATGCGAATCCGGCACGCGGCTGCTGCTGCCTGCCGATCAGCACGACGATTTCGTCGGCCAGATGGTTGCCAAACTGAACTCGCTGCCTTTGGGCGATCCGCTCGATCCGGCGACCAAGATCGGTCCAGTGGTATCGGAAAGCCACATGAACACGGTTCTGGACTACATCGAAAAGGGCAAGACCGAAGGGGCCACGTTGGTCTGTGGCGGTGAACGTGCCGCCAATGGCGATCTCGCCAACGGCTATTTTATCAAGCCGACGGTTTTTACCGACGTGACCAACGACATGGTCATCGCCCAGGAAGAAATCTTCGGCCCGGTGTTGTGCGTCATGAAGTACCAGGATGAGGACGAAGCTGTGAAAATCGCAAACGACTCCATATTCGGTCTCGGTGGTGGAGTGTGGTCCGAAGATATTGACCGCGCCCGAGCGGTGGCGGGGAAAATGCGGACCGGCACCGTCTGGATCAATGATTGGCATCTTCTCTCTGAACAGATGCCGTTCGGCGGCTACAAGCAGTCCGGCATCGGCCGGGAGTTCGGCGAAGAGGGTATGAACGAATACACGGAAGTCAAAGCCCTGCATGTCGACGACGCCAAAACCCGTGAAAACAAACCGTGGTACGACATGCTGGTGCCGCAGGACGCCGCTGAATAGCCTGCCTCGCTTCCGTCGCCCGACGGCGACACACTCTCTCCCTTAAGGGAGAGGGAACTGGTTTGTCCTACCCCCCCCACTCGCCCGTTGGGGAGAGGGGGGAAGAGGGGAAAAAGAGGGAATATCATGATCAATGCAGCCGTCGTCGGCATGGGCCGGTGGGGACAGACGCTCGTCAATTCGGTCGCAGATGGCAGCGACGCCATCAGCTTCGTGGCAGGAACCACGCGGACCCTGTCCAAGGTGGAGGATTATGCGGCAGAGAAAAATATCCGGCTGCATTCGAGCTACGAAGACGTGATGGCGGATGATGCGGTCGATGCCGTGGTCTTGGCCTCCCCGCACAGCGCTCATTTCGACCAGATCATGGCGGCGGTCGACGCCGGCAAGCACGTGTTCTGCGAGAAACCGTTCTGTCTATCCGGCGATCAGGCCAAAACCGCGCTCGATGCGCTGGCTGCGAAGGGGCTGAAGGTGGCCATCGGCCATAATCGCCGATTTTCGCCCAACGCGATCAAGCTGAAACGGATGATCGATAGCGGCGACCTGGGCAACATGATCCAGATCGAGGGTAATTTCTCCGCCAACATGGCGGGTTATTCCGGCGAATGGCGTGACAGCCGGGTCGAGAGCCCGGCCGGCGGGATGACGTCGCTCGGCATTCACGCGGTCGACATGTACGTCAACCTGTTTGGACGCGTTTCAAGCGTGCTGGCGGTTAGCCGGCGGGTCGCCATTCCGTTCGATATCGACGATGCCACCGGCATTCTGATGGATTTCGAAAACGGTCAGGTCGGCTATCTGGGCACTGTCGCCGCTACCGGGCATCTCTGGCAAGTTCGCACGTTCGGCACGCTGGGCTGGGGCAGCATCTACGGGCACGACCGCTTCGATGCGGTGAAAACGGACGGCACGCAGGAATCGGAAACCTGGGATGGATATGACTACCCGGGTATGGCGACCATCAAGGACCAGATGGAATGCTTCGCCCGCGATTGCGAGGGCGGCAAGCCGTTCCCCGCGACCCCGGACCAGATTCTGCATGCAACGCAGATCCTCGAAGCGATTGTCACATCAGTGGAGACGGGCGAACGGGTTCAGGTCGGGTAATACGATTGTCCTTCACGCGCCGTTCCGTCCGGGCCGGGTGTGGGTTGCACATGCCTTCCGCGAAGGCGTTCATCAGCGCGCTTTGCGGCAACTCGGAATCATCCGTGGCGCCTTTGGTCACCGACGGCATGTCGTAGTCGTTTCCGACCTGCTAGCCGCGCATACCGAGCTGCATCGCATGGCCGGTGGTTCAATAAAAACTCTCGAATATGGGCGAATTTCGCGCCGTCAGAAATTTAAGCTGCGCCCCAGAGATGCTTCGGTCGGCCCCTTCCAGCTAACCCATCCTGGACCCGGTGTCGCAGGAGCCTATCGAAACCGAGCGGCGCGCCGGGGTTCGGGTCAGGCGCCGGTACAAATCCTATCATGCAAATGACATGATTTATCGCCTATACTCCTCATCACATACTCCCAAGGATAACAACCATGCCGCTCGACATCGCTCATTCAGTCTGCCCGCACGATTGCGCTAGCGCGTGTACGCTGGATATCGAGCTCGAGTCGCCACAGAAGATAGGGCGTGTCCACGGGTCTGATGCCAACACGTATACCGCCGGTGTCGTCTGCGCCAAGGTCGCGCGCTATGCCGAGCGGGTGCATCATCCCGCGCGGCTGACGCAGCCGATGCGCCGCAAGGGTCGAAAATCGCATACGTCCACGATCGACGATTTCGTACCGATATCGTGGGACGACGCACTCGATATCGTGGCCGAAAACTACATCAAAGCCTCGCAGAAGCGCGGTTCGGAGGCTGTCTGGCTGTATAACTATGCCGGTACGATGGGCAAGGTGCAGCGCGATAGTATCCAGGGGTTGCGCAATGCCATGGGGTATTCGCGCCAGCACAACACGATCTGCTCGTCGGTAATGCTGGCTGGCATGGAAGCGGGCGTTGGCGCGCAGAAGGGTTGCGATCCGCGAGAATTCGCTGAGTCCGACCTGATCGTCGTCTGGGGGTCCAACCCCGTGTACACCCAGGTTAACCTGATGACCCATATCAGCCGCGCCCGCAAGGAACGGGGCGCGAAGCTGATCGTTATCGACCCCTACCGGACACCGACGGCCCGCCAAGCGGATGTACACATCCGGCCGCGCCCCGGCACCGACGCGGCGCTTGCCTGCGGGGTTATGCACGTCCTGTTTCGCGACGGCTATGCCGACCGTGGGTACATGGCGGAATTCACTAACGACGCGGATGCGCTGGAAACGCACGTACAGCCGAGAGACCCGGCATGGGCATCGGGTATCACCGGCGTGCCGGTCGAGGAGATTGAGGCGCTGGCGAAGGATTACGGCGCGACAGAGCGAGCGATTATCCGGCTCGGCTACGGGTTTTCCCGGTCGCGCAACGGGGCCGCGTCTCTGCATGCCGTAAGCTGCCTGCCGGCGATACGGGGTGCCTGGAAGCATCCCGGCGCGGGGCTGTACGGGTCTATCGGTCAGAACTTCAGCCTGAACACCTCGGTAGTGACCGGGATCGACGACCCTGATGTGCGGCGGCTCGATATGTCGCGGCTGGGGCCGATCCTCAACGGCGAGCCAGGGCCCCTGAACGGCGGGCCGCCCGTAACGGCCATGCTGGTGCAAAGCTCCAACCCGGCCGTCGTTGCACCGGAATCCGGCGAGGTCCGTAACGGGCTGATGAAGGATGAGATGTTCCTCTGCGTTCACGAACAGTTCCTGACTGATACGGCTAAGCTGGCAGATATCGTCCTTCCGGCGACGACGTTCCTCGAACACGACGATATTTATACCTCTTACGGGCATCCCTATCTGCAAATGGGGCCGAAAATACTTGAACCCTTGGGAGAGGCCCGTAGCAACCACGACATGATCAGCGGCTTAGCCAAAAGACTGGGCGCTGAGCACCACGCCTTCGGTATGTCTGCCTGGGAGGTGATCGACGAAATCCTGCAGACCAACGGTTTCGGCACCGCCGACAACCTGAAGGAAAAGCGGTTCATCGAAATTCGTCCTTCATTCGAGGAAAACCACTTCCTAAGCGGTTTCCCCCATCCGGACGGCAGGTTCCGCTTCCGTGCCGACTGGTCGGCGCAGGGGCCGGATCATTCAGCGCTGCCCGACCTGCCGGATTTCTGCGATGTTATCGACCAGGCGGACGACGCGCGGCCGTTCCGGCTGGTGACGGCGCCGTCGCGCAATTACCTGAACACCAGTTTCACCGAAACCGACACCTCGATCGCCAACGAACTGGCGCCGAAGATCCAAGTCAACCCGGCCGATTGCCTGGATCTGGGCGTCAGTGACGGCGACAGGGTGCGGATCGGCAACGACCGCGGCGATCTGGTATTGCGGGTACAGGCTTTCGACGGTGTAGAGCAGGGCGTTGCCATCGTCGAAAGCATTTGGCCCAACGACGCCTTTGAGGGCGGCATAGGGATCAACCTGCTGACCAGTGCCGATCCGGCAAAGCCCAACGGCGGGGCGGCGTTCCACGACACGGCGATCTGGATCAGATCCGCGTAAAAGGCAGTTGTCGGCTTTTCCAAAAGCCCTATATTCCGCGCCATGAATTCCCTCGGCCTTTCCAAAGACCCGGCGGACACCCGTGTCGTCGTCGCGATGTCGGGTGGTGTCGACAGTTCCGTGACGGCGGCGCTGCTCGCGGAGGAAGGCTACGACGTCGTCGGTGTCACGTTGCAGCTTTACGACCACGGCGAAGCGGTAAAGCGAGAGAGGGCTTGTTGCGCCGGGCAGGATATTTTCGATGCCAGGCGGGTCGCCGAGACCGTCGGCATTCCGCATTACGTGCTAAACTACGAATCCCGGTTCCGCGAAGACGTGATCGATGCGTTTGCCGATTCCTACGTGCGTGGCGAGACGCCGGTGCCCTGCGTGCTGTGTAACCAGACGGTCAAGTTCCGCGACCTTCTGAAAACGGCGAAGGATTTGCAGGCCGACGCGCTGGCCACCGGTCATTACATCCAGCGTGTCGGCACGGAGTCGGGCGTCGAGCTTCGTCGCGCCGTAGATCCAGCCCGCGACCAGAGCTATTTCCTGTTTGCGACGACGCAGGAGCAGGCGGATTTTCTGCGTTTTCCGCTCGGCGGGATGCCGAAGGACGAGGTGCGCGCGCACGCCGAACGGTTCGATTTGCCCGTCGCCGCCAAACCCGACAGCCAGGATATCTGTTTCGTGCCAGATGGAGATTACGCCGCGGTGGTAGCTAAAATCCGCCCCGGCGCGATCGATCCGGGCGATATCGTCGATCTGGACGGTAAGGTGCTGGGCAGGCATGACGGCATTATCAAATTCACCATTGGCCAGCGCCGCGGCATCGGTGTCGGCGGGACCGGAGAACCGCTTTACGTCATCCGTATAGAACCGGACGCCCGCCGTGTGGTCGTCGGCCCTGCCTCCGCCATGGGTGAGACGGTTGTACGCCTTAGTGCTGTCAACTGGCTGGGCGGAGCGCCTGACGGTCCACGGGAACTCACCGTGAAGGTGCGATCGACGCAGGACCCAGTGCCCGCGTCGCTGGACCTGGGCGATGACGGTAACGCGACAGTAACTCTGAAGGCGCCGGAGCGCGCGATTGCACCGGGTCAGGCCTGCGTGTTCTACGACGACGAGCGCCTTCTGGGTGGCGGCTGGATTCAGCGCGCGGCTTAGAGCCTAGACGTAGTCTGCAGGCATCCCAATCCGTTTTCGATCTTACCCGCGGGAGGGTATTCCGCGGCGACCCACCCGTCGTATTACGAAGCACGTATCGTGGTGAGAAGCGCTTCGAAATTCATATTGCCGAATCCGGGTTCGTGCCGGCTGGGCGTAGAGTTTCGGCAAAACGCGCGCAGAGCGCCACGTCTCCATGGAATTCGTCGCGTTTTCTTCGGCATGGTCGCATTGCCCTCGCCGCCCTGCGGAGGATCACCCGCCGGGAGGTTCAGAACTAGCAGTTTCAGACCATTCCCGGCCAACTGGATATTCAGATCTTCCAGATCGAGGTAGAAGGGAAAATGCATCTCTGCGCAGCCGAACCCCGCGCTGGCCGCCCTCAACGGGCATTCTAACATGGGGTATTCCCAGAACATTGTCGAAAGATTGTCGGAAAACCGGAGCATAACGCGAACCCTTTCCGAGGGATGCAAATGTCTGGGTCACCGATGCTTCCAAGTCTTGACGAAAATCGGCCAAGCGCCTATTCCTGCGGCCCGTGGCGGGGTAGCTCAGCTGGTTAGAGCAGCGGAATCATAATCCGCGTGTCGGGGGTTCAAGTCCCTCTCCCGCTACCAATTTCTCCCTTGTCGTG
>MDTE01192148.1_pt1 | contig 14712 bp, 14 predicted proteins | sample 811231 | NCBI WGS metagenome assembly MDTE01 (sample SAMN05326651, study PRJNA326480) | marine metagenome | isolation source: seawater | place: Indian Ocean: Red Sea | collected 2010 | reverse complement strand
GGATGTAAGACACGACGCCACCTTCGGCGGCGATGCGGCCCGCCTTCTTGTCCGCGGAGGCCATGCCCTTCTTGCGCAACCACGCGGTGGCTTCTTCGATGCTACCTTCGCACTCTTGAAGCGCCTTCTTGCAGTCCATCATACCGGCGCCGGTGGCGTCGCGGAGTTGCTTGACCGTGGCGGCGGAAACGCCGCCAGCGGCTGCGGCCGGAGCAGGTGCAGCCTTCTTTTCTTCAGCCGGAGCAGCGGCGGCGGCTGGAGCCGGGGCAGCGGCAGCGGCGGGAGCCGGGGCAGCCTGTGGAAAAGAAACGTTAGTTGAGGTTCTGAGAAAACAATATGACTAAATATTACAACGGCGGATGAGGAGACTCAAGCCGCTACGTTGCTTACGATGAACTCACCTCTTCAGGAGTAGCTTCAGCAGCGGGCGCGGCAGCCGGGGCCGATCCAGACGGGAACATGTCCGCAGAGATACCCTTGCTCTTGAGCGCGTATTCCATCGCGCTGACAGCACCGTCGAACGCAGCGGAGGCTTCGGCGTTCATTTCACTCAACTGCGAGGGATGGAAAATATTGAATTCGTCAGTCTCGCGCGTTCGAGGTCGTTTCGTTGGAAAGTTCGAGATATCATGGGGCGGGATTCACGCGTCGCTAGAGCGCTAACACTTACGTTGAGCTTTTCCTTCATGGAAAGCTTGACCTTGGCACCATCAATACCGATGATGGTGACGGTGACTTTCTCGCCGACCTTGCAGAAGTCTTCAACCTTGACATTGAAGTCGTCGGAAAGCTCGGTGACGTGCACCAAACCTTCGACACCCTCCGCAACCTGCACGAACGCACCGAAAGGTTGGATGGACATGACTTCACCCTCAACCTTGGTGCCCTTCTTCAAGCCTTTGACGGCTTGAGCCTTGGCGTCTTGCTGCTTCTTGTACTCTTGGCGAGCCAAAAACTTGGCCTCTTGCTGAGACTTGATGGCCGCGAGCTCTTCCTCCGTCGGCGGCTTCTTCATCGTCAAAGATATCTTCTTATCCTTGATTTCTTTGATCCACACTTGGACTTCTTGGTCCTCAGAGACGACGTCGGCGACGTTTTCGACGAAGCCGTCTTGGAGCTCAGAAATGTGCACCAAGCCGTCGTTTCTCGCGCCAAAGTCAACGAAGCAACCGTAGTCTTGGATGCGCTTCACCTTGCCGGTGAATTCAGCACCGACAGTGATATCTTCATCCTTCACGGTCACGTTCTTGCGCGGGAATCGGCGACGCGGCTTCTTTTCAGTCGCTTCTTCGGTGCCGGTTTCAGGTTCCGACACGGCGGCGACGATGCCGGTGCGGCGAGCGGCAATAACCGCGCGAGATTGAGATCTGAGAGGTTTCACGTGCGCGCGATTCGTCAGTCATAATTCTTTCACGCCCATTTCATCCCTCCTCTCGCGCTTCTCGACCTCGCGCGTCGCTCTCGAGAACGATTCGGTCGCCTCGTTATCCCTTTCCGTGGGGTCTCGCGTCTCACCTGGCGGCGACGCGGACGCGCGTGGAGACGTGCGCGCGAGCGGCGAACTGCGTCGAGAAAGAGCGCGCGCGCGACATCGTCAGTCATCGAATTCGTTCCACGGTCCACAGACGTCACCCGCCGTCTCCCCTCTCGTCTCCCGGCGCGCACCCCGACCGACGCGCCCGGGTCGCGCCGCCGGTGACGTCGGTCACCCTCCATCGCGTGTCGCGCCTCGCGCCGAGACGTCCCGACGTCCCGACGCGCCGACGTCCCGACGCGCGCGATTCCGCGCGAGACGGACGATGTAAAAAATCCACGTCGACGCATTCGCACGAATCGCGCGTCGACGCTCACCTGAGTGGACGCCATGACGCAAACCTCGTGCGCGGAATGACGGGCGAGCCACCGCCGACCTGGAGACGCTCGACTCGACCGACCGACCGACCGACCGACCGACCGACCGTGACCGCGGACTGTGAACCGACCGACCGACCGACCGATCACACACGTCTGTCGTATTACATCACGCGGTATCCCCATCAATCGCACACGCGTGTACAATTTTCGTTTGGTCGTTTCATCGGTCGAGGGAATGTGCACATTTTGACCGATCGTGATCCTCGAAACAGTCCCCCCCCCATGCCCCTGCCCCCCCCTCGGGCTCGACGATCCGCACGCGAAAAAAGTCGAGTCGAGTCATCGAGGGTGAATTGGATTGGATCGGGTCCGATGTATGGGCAAACAGACGGACGATCGCCCCGATCGTGCGTCGATCGTGCGTCGATCGATCGATCGATCGAACGAATGCGAGTCGTCCGCGCGTCACTCTACGACGAGGTACGTGACGTGAACGCGCGCGCGCCCGCTCGATCCGAACGCTCGCCCGTCTTCGCGCGACGACGACGCCGACGACATCGCGAGACGACGCGACGGCACCGAATGGACGACGATGATCACGATCACGATGGCTGACGAGGCGGGTCCCGTCCCGACCGGTGCTCGCGATCGTGGCGCGTGCGCGGTGAGGAGGGGTCGAGGGGACGATGGTGATCGCGGAGGATGTCTCGCCCGTTCGTCGCCTCGTCGAGGACGCGCGGGCGTCGACGCGGGCGCGGGAATCGACGCGTGGAAAAGGAAACGGCGACTGACGAGAGGGACCCTGGGACTCGACGTCGACGCGCGCGCGCAGGTTGACGCCGATTCGAACAAACATACGACACGACACCATGTACACCGTGAACGCGACGCAAATCGCGTCCTCCAGAGCTAACCAAGCGCGCGCGCTTCGTCGCGCGGGCACGAGCACGACGCGCCGAGTCTCGGCGGTGACGCGCGCGTTCACCGAGCACTCCGAGGGCGACATGGTCGCCAAGTACCCGCTCGGCGGCGACGTGTACAAGGTCGAACTCGACTGCTCCCAGTCTAACATCCAGCTCGGTCTGTTCCTCGAGGCTGGTCCGGACGACCGTCCTCGCGTGCGCACGATTCGCCCGGGTGGAACGGCCAAGGGCAAGGTCGAAGTGGGCGACGTGGTCTTGGCCACGAGCTACACCGTGTTGACCAACGTCCGCGACTCTTCGTGGGGGAGCGCCAAGAAAGGCTGGCTCGACACCGCGGAGACCACCTCCGCGCAAGCCGAAGCGGCGATGACGACCAACTCGTCCTCCCTCGGCATGATTTTGTCCCGCAACTACAAGGAGACGGGATTGAAGAAGGCCAACGTCGACGAAGACACCGCGTCTTGGGCCGCGCGCGTCGCCGCAGAGGCGCGTGCGAAGCGCGAAGAATAAGCGCACATACTTCGAACGAGGTATTATCGCTCAGCGCGCGCATTCGATCGTAACTTGTGATTTGAATCGAGCTCCTCAATCAAACGAAAACTAGAAAACCAATGGGAACGAACCGTAATATTTGGCATTCAATGTCCTATGTCCTACGCGTATCTATCGCCCACTCACTCCACATCTTCCCAATAAATTTTCGTGCGACGTCACGTGTCAATTTCTTGTTTCTGAAACAGTACAACTCAAACTAAAACTCTCCTATGAGTCACTCGCCTCACTCCGGCGATGGCACGGAAGCCGTCGTGCGCCAATCCACCGCGCTTCCCGACGGATCCCACGACGGATATCGCGTATAATTCCCAATTTGCAACGCGCGCGGTACGTAAAATTGCTCGGCACTCTCGCCCGAGCTTACGAGATCGCTCACGCGTCTCATCCGCGAACCTAATGATTTCAAAGGACTGTTCAAGCACCGATCGCGAATGCGTTGCATGAATTGCGCGCACGTCGTGTTCTCCCCGAGCGCTTTTCTCATGTCGTCGATCATTGCGTCGAAGCCGCTGTACTCGGTCGCCGTCATCATCTTGAGTAAATATTGAGGCGGAAAGCAGTAATTCGTGGCGTGAAATCCGCGTCCGAGGACGTTCTCAAAGCGTCCGCGAGGAAGACCCATATCCTTCAAACCGTGCGCCGTCGTCGCGCCGGGATCGCCCAACGTCCACGGCTTGTTACGCGCGGGAAAATCCGATCGAAAAGCGTAGTCCATGTTGCCGTACGGGAACCAAATCCCGAAATTTCCCGGAAGTGCGCGTCCCGCACAATTTGCCAATTTCCATGCGTCTTCTCGCGCGGGTATTTCGTCCACGTGCCCAAAAATAACCAACGTCTCGTTGTGGTACTTTTCGGCGAGATAGCTCGCGACGGCGCGCTCTTTTTCTGCCTCGAATTGAAAATTGACTGCCTCCGGCGCCGCGACGCCCGTTTGCCCGTACTCAAAAATTTTAACCTTGTCGCGAAATCGTTCGAAACGTTTCGTCTGTAACAATGGTCCGAGAGCGTCGAACGCCGGTTCGCCCTTATGCGTCACATTAGACGTCACCGCTATGAAGGCATCGACAACGTCATGTAACTCGTACAGTCGAATCTCCAACGTATCGACCTCGCCGCCGCCAAAGAGGAAGACGTCGAGAAGTTGCTTCGGCGACGACGCAGTCGTCCCGGAATCGTCGCACTGGAATCGCTCCGACGCCGACGCGTTCAGCGAATCATCCGGTTCGTCCTCTCTCGCCGCCGAAGGAAACTGCGCGCGCGTGAGCAACTCGATCGAGCGCAGATGATCGCGCGACGAGTGCACGAGCTCTTCGCACAAGTCTCCGGACACAGAGGGCTTTGAGCGTCGCTCCGTCGCAGGGCTTTCCGGGAAGCCGTCTCCTCCATCTTGTGGGCGCACCGAAACGAACGCGTCTCGTCGGCGTACGAGCGACGACGCGCGCGAGAGGAAACTCGGATCGCGATATTTTTGATACCCGACGAGTGTGAACACCGTCAGCGTGAAGACGATTGGCGCGATGACGCGCCTCGAATCGAGGCGCATCGCTTTGACGCGATTCGAGTAACGAGTTTCCGAGATCGTCTCGTCTCTCAGCCTGAGGCTAATAAACCGCGACTTCAAAGCTCTCCGCGTCTCTCGCTCGACGCGAGAACTGGGAAGGGATGACATCGAGTTGAAACGTACGCATGACTTCAGACACCATACGGACGGATTACGTGCACTGCGGGGCGTTCACCGCGAAGAGATTCGGCGCGCTCGCCGCCCTGATCGCGCAAAACACCGCACTGGTGCTCGTGACCAAGTTTTCCTTTTCACGCGGCGTGCTCACGCCGTACCTCGTCTCAACCGTCGTCGCGTGCTCTGAGTCGCTGAAATTCGTCGTGAGTTGCGCTCTATTGACGCATACGCATGGAAAAGGCGCCGCAATTTCGGCCATGCGGGATTTGCGCTCCAACGGTGCGCGCCTCGCGTTGCCTTCGGCGCTGTACGTCATTCAGAATAATCTTCTCTTCAAAGCTGTTCGATTGTTGAGCCCGACGATGTACATGGTGTGCTCGCAGAGTAAGATTTTGACGAGCGCGTTATTCTCCGTTTTGCTTTTAAACTCGAGAATCACGCGAAGACAGTGTTTGGCGTTGATGACGCTCGTTGCGGGTATGATTTTGGTAAACGCGAGCGAAAACCCGGGAGGGGCAGAGCGCGTCGTTGCGTCGGCCAATGGTGGTGATACATCGCGCGGTCTTTTGGCTGTGTTCACAGCGACCTTCATCTCCGGGTTCGCCGGTGCGTATTTGGAGAAAATGTACAAGTCATCGAACCACGGGGGTGCTGAATCTCATTCCGACTCGGTATGGTTTCGAAACACGCAGTTGGCGTGTTTTTCGGTTCCCGTCGCGCTGATGAGCGCGTATTGGCGCGATAGCGCGCAAATCGGGCACGGTGGTTTTTTCCAAGGTTACGATTACGTCGTCGGGATCGTCGTCGTACTTCAAGCGACCGGCGGACTCGTCGTCGCGCTCGTGATGCGGCACGCGGGTAATATTCTGAAATGCTTTGCGGTGTCGATTTCCATGTGCAACTGCGCCGTCTTTACGTGTTTAGTGTCGTCGGAGCAGACGAGCGTGTCGACGTTGGTGATGGGACTCGCACTCGTCGTCACTGCGACGTTCGCGTACTCCACGTGAGGTTTTGAATAGAGCCGGAAAGCGTCACATCCCGTAGAAGTATTTATCCCTCGTCGCGCGTGTGTGCATACGTTACAATCTAGGAACCTACAGATCATGAAAATGACAACTCTACTCTAATCCGAGCGCGTTTTCGCGCGCCGTACAACGATAAGAACGCACGCGACGATGCCCGCGCATGACGACACGTCTCACGGCGCGCACAAACCGCATGAGCGCGCGCACGCGGGTGATTCCGAGTCGCGCGCCGAATCGGGCGCCGTCATAAACTCTGGGTTGCGCTCACACCAACCGTCTCGAGCCCAGGCCTCGCATTCGCTCCACTCGTCCACGCACGGTTCGTCCACGGTGCGTCGAGTTAGGGGAATCATCGGTAGCTCGTGCTGAAAGTTACCGTCGAATTCGGCGACGCGAATCCATTTCACTGCGGTCCACTTTTGTCCAGCGACGACTGGGCACGCGCCGTGAAGCGAACCGCTGTCCAGCGCGCCGTCAGACGTCATGCTAAAGAAGAGAATCGCGTCGCCGCGAACACTCTTCACCGGGATTCCTCTCTTTGCGCAGTCAGAGCGCTTCACGTTTGACGCGAACGGATTATTTTCCTCGTTCGCCTCGAAATGTTCGGGAAGTTCGGCGTTCGGAAACGTCGTTTCGCCGCCCTCCTCCGTGTCTACCAAGTAAATGAGCACCGTCGCCACGCGCTGACCGCCGCGTTTCGGCGCCGGATTGACCTTGTCGTGAAAGTAATCGTAGTGTGGATCGTACTTTTGACCTTTATCGTAACGCAGAATTTGTATCCCTTCGCCATTCTTCTCAGGCGTCCCGCTCGCCCTGGCGATGCGTTCCTCTATTCGGCGCACGACTTCGTCTTGTCCCTTTCTCAAAAACATCCCGGCGCTGGTGCGAATGTTCGACGACACCGAGGTTCCACCATCGCCGACCACCGTGGAAGGAGCTAATTCTTGTTTCGCTAGATTCATCAAGTGATCGCACTCCGATTCAGACAAAAAGTTGCGCAACAGGTACGCCTTCGGCACCTCGACGCTGAGGACCAGCGGCGGCGTATCGGGAAAACCCGGCGCGTCGGCGAGCGCCGCAGCGCGGCCGTACAAGCTCAGAGGCCGATCGTACGATGTACTATTATCGCTCCTCCATTCTTTGGCGCGCACGCCCAGCGCGAGTGCTCCATCGTCGTCGCGAGGGCCCGCGCGTCTCGCTCGTCCCGCCGATGGACGGCGTCGATCCGAATCCAATCCGAGGACGTCGTTCCGACGCGCCAACAGCGCGCGCGTGACGCAGAGCGTGACGACTAAGACGGCGGCTAACGCGAGATCGACGATGCGTCCCGCTATCGCGACGTTCGACCGCCTCCCGCGCGTCGTATTTCGACCGTACCGTCGCCGAGACTTGTCGTGGAACGCCGTCGCGTGCGCCGTCGTCGCCGTCGCCGCCGGGAGCACGCTCGCCGATCCGCTCGACGCGTGCCGCGACGACACCATCGCCGACGCCGACGCGATGAACGTCGATGAATGGCGCGCTTCGTCTCGAACCTCTCGAGACGAATAGTTGTGAATGATTATTTATGGAATTCATGCATTCACGCGTTCGTCGGGCCATTCACGCGCGCGCGTTCGCATCGTAACGCTCGCGCGCACGTGGCGACGCATCATGCGTTCGATCTCGACCGCGCCGTTCGCGGGCGTCGTCGTCGCCTCGCGCGCGACGAGGGCGGGGTGGCGCGAAGGCACGCGATCATTCGCGGCGTCGACGTCGCCTCGCGCGAGCGCCGGGGCGCGCGCGTCGACGTCGACGTCGACGTCGACTATGGATGACGCCGCCAACGACGACGGGACGACGGTGCCTGAATCCTCGAATAACGTCGCGCTTTACGCCGTCCAGCGTGGGGACACGCTGTTCTCAATTGCCACAGAACACGGCTGCGAGACGGAGCAACTCGTCGGCGAGAACGAGCTCGGCGTTCGACGAAGCATAGAGGTCGGTCAAATACTTCGCGTTCCCGTGAACGTCGAGCGCGCGTCGTACACGGTTCGAGCGAAGCTAACGAATGCGCCGCTGGGGAACACGCCCGCGAGTTCGGGTCGTCGCAAGACATCGACGCGTCTCGGCGGACTCGCGCCGCGCGCGAAAATGACGACGACGAGACGACGCGTCGGTCGAGACCATCGGGTGGTGACTCCGGCGCAAACAGTGGGAATAGGGGCGTGTGTGGCGATCAGCATCGTGGTGTTGTCCGTATCCGCGAACGGCTCGCGTTCGAAACAAGCGGCGAGGCGCACTTTCAAAGGCGTTGCGAAGAAGGCGACCGCGAGCGCAGAGTCGCCGAATGTGAGCGTCGAGACGCCGAAACGAGCGGCGAGTCGCGCTTTCAAAGGCGTTCCGAAGAAGGCGACCGCGAGCTCAGAGTCGCTGAATGTGAGCGTCGAGACGCCGAAACCAGCGTTTCCGACGATGGCGAAATCGGCGTCACCGACGTACTCGGACGATCGAGACGCAATGTTGGTAGAAATTTCATCCATGCGCGAGTTGCTGCGCTCGTACGATTTCAGCGCCGAGCCGCCGAACGTTTCGGACGCGTCAGAGGAAAGCTTACGAGAGCGTGACGATGATGTGACGTTGCTTTCGTATGATGAAGGCTACGAGGCGATGAAGGCGACGTACTTCGCGGAGATGGAGACGATGCGCGCGAGCAAGAAGGGTGAGAGTCAAGAGGCCGAGAACGCAGAGGCAAGTTTTTTCAGCATCGTTCGAGAGTCCTTGGATGACGACGATGACGACGATGAAGACGACGACGACGACGACGACGCAGAGTGCGACGGCGCGACGAGCGTCGTCGCGGATGAGAAAAGTCCGGAGACGATACGCCCGGAGGAGTCGAGCGCAGTAGTCCTCGGTGCCGCCGAATCGAAAGCACGCGAGTACGTGCTCGCCAACGCGAGGATGGTGAACGAAAGCGCGCCGCGGCCCGTGATGGACAAAAAGTTGTCTCGCAGCACGAGCATCCGCGCGGCATCCAGAGGCTCGGATCAAGGATTTAAGCGCGCGTTACCCATGGCGCTCGGGAGTTTGATTTACGACGCGCAAGTTGTTGTGAACGCTATACAGAAACGCATTCTGGGATGATTGCGAGAGCTCTTTCTCCGTAGGTTTGTCATGGGAAGCATGTACTCTAACAAAATTGATGCCGCTCGCGTCGCACACTCGCTCACTCGATCGCGTAAAGATGCGCGAAGGACTCCTAAGGAAAAGTAAACATTTTCATTTGTTACAACGCAACGCGATCGAGATCAGTTCACGGGTCGGTTCAAGAGCGCCATGCGCATCTTGAACCCGCGCTCGTACCACCCCATGATGGTTTTGCGAACGCCGCCGTCTGTTTCACCCCCCCCAAGCGTCGATTCGGCGCGCGACTTGCCGATGGGAAGGTGAAGCTTCGGGTCGCAGAAATCGTACGTTCCGTCCTGCGGCGTGTGATAGCAATCGGCCACCGAGTTTTCGTCCGTGATGCCCCACGCGCCATGAAAAGACGTGGGCACGAAACCGTTGTAGTTGCCGTGGCGGCATCCGAGCACATTGTATTTGCTCGCGTCGTTCATCGCCTTGACGATGCGCGCGTCCACCTCTCGCACGCGTTCGTTGTCTTGTTCGTCGTACCAACTGGGGACGTAGCCGCCTTGCTTCTCCTTTTGCACCTTTTGCACGGTGGCAAAGTAACAGTTCAAGTTCATGCACACCTTTGGATCGTCGCAATGAGAGATGCAATGCTTGGATAACCAGGCGTCGATCATGTCCGCCATCTCCGCCTCTTCGATAAACTTCATGATGGTTTGAACCCCCTTCCGAGTCATCATGTACGACGGCGTGCCCGCCCAGTTGCACCGTTTATCGAATTTGTACAAGTACACGTCGCGCTCGTTATCGAAGCGTTGGTTTTCTTGGAGCCCCGACCACAAACCCGTGGCGGCTGACTTGAATCGCTTGAGAAGCTGCCCCGTCGGCGCCTCGTCGGGCTTCAACCACACTAGATCGGCCCCCTCAGGCAGTTGCGCCTCGAGCTCGTTGTAGTCGAGCGGGTGCACGCCGGTCAGCGTGGCGCCGTCAGACTCCCACATGACAAAGGTCGGTTCTTTTGACGCTAAAAATCTCTTCCACACGCGCATGTGCGTCAACAGACACCCGGTGTGGTGCGCGAGTTGAGAGTTGCAGGGTCGACCGCAATCATCGGCATCTTTACCGACAACGCCTTGAATGAAGGGAATCTTGGCCAATTTGTCGTGCGGAATGTGAGACGTCGCATCTTTCGCGACGTCTTGCGTCGCCGGCCATCGGGACGGAAACGTGGCTTGTTGAAAATTGACGATGGAACCGATCTCCTTGCCGCTCATGCTCAGCTGACTGGACAACAGTCCGCTCAACCACAGGTACGCCTTGGTGATTTTAGTCGCATCATCCGAACCCTTTTTACCGTCACCCATGATGTATATCGGCACGTGCAGTTTGCCGCGCGCATGCGCGCCCAGCGCGGACGCCGTCGCGTTCCCATTCCCGCCCAACCACGCCTCGCGCTCCCACGGCGCTCTGTACGCGTCTCCGAGCGCGCTCGTCGCCGACGCGACGCCACCGCTCGCGGACGCGGCGCTCACACCGAGCGCCACGAGCGCCAGCGCGCCCAGCGCACCGACGATCGCCACGCGTCCTCGAGACGCGCGCGTCGTCCCGTCATCACCACCGTCACCACCCTCTCGCCCGCTGGCGATCTCCACGTCGTCCGCGTCGAGCAATCGCGCGCGCTCGCTCCCTCGCGCGCGCCGCTCGTCTCCGACGCTCGATCGCGTCATCCTCGATCGATCACTTGACTCGCGCGTTTCTCAAGCGCCCTTCGCGCGTCACCGAGTGCGGTGGTCGCGCCGATGCGATGCATGAATGGGTGTTGCGTCCTCGCATCATCATCATCACAGTCGGACAATCGGAGGGATGGACCATCGGGCATGAAAGAGTGCATGCATGAATGAATGAATGAATGACGGGAGACTCGTCGACGCGTGACTCGTCGACGCGAGACGCGACGCGCGAGTGATTGGACTCGACTCGACGACGTGGTCGACCGCATGGTGCTCGCGCGCGCGCTCGAGCGCGGGATGATGGCGCGCGCCACCGGGACGTCGGAGGCGGATGACGTGTTCGGGCCGGCGCGACGGGCGGTCCGAGAGCTCGGGGACGCGGCGCGAGTGGGGGCGATGCGCGCGATGGCGGCGACGACGGAAGTGGTGATGCGCGCGGGAGCGAGCGATGTCGTGCGCGTGCGCGGGCGAGCGAGACGAGGAGCGAACGAACGGAACGTCGTTCGATGCGACCCGCGACTGCGCGGCAAGTTTCTCGCGGCGATGATTCCGGGAGATAGCGCGGTGGAGAGCGTCATCACGAGCGGGATCTTCTCGACGCTCAACATATATAACACTCTGATAATCGGTCGATTGATCTTGACGTGGTTCCCGAACCCGCCGCGACAGATCATGTACCCGCTGGCGACGCTGTGCGACCCGTACCTGAACTTGTTCCGAGGCATCATTCCACCGCTCGGCGGCATCGATCTCTCGCCAATCCTCGCCTTCACCGTGCTCAACGTGTTCCAAGGCACCGCAGCGGCGTTGCCGTGCGAGTACGACGAAGCCACAGGGCAGGCGCGCGTGCCGAAAAAGCGGACGAGAGGCTTCGCGGCGTCGGCGCAGAAACGCGAACGCGTTGATACCTCCGTCTCGCGCAAGTAGAGTGTGTTGGTAATCTGAATGAAACCGTACAAGCATAACAAGCATACGACGTTCAAGCGCACTGTTCATGATAATCTACAATGTGGGAGGGGGTGAAATCTAAATTCTATGTTGTCGCTATTTTCTCTCGTAGTCGTCGAACCATCTATGTTGCATCGCGTGCTTCGCGCTGATTCGCTTTTCCGGTGCGTACTGGAGCAATTGTCGCAATAAATCCACGCCGTCCTCGTCCAACGCTGGACATAGCGCTTCCCACGGCTTCGGTTGCCATCGCGGAAAGCCCTCTTGAAAATCCGGAAGGTCCCTCGCCTCGGGCCACAACTCATCGTTCGGCGTTCCCAGCTTCTTGAAGATTTTGAAAAGCTCGTCGATCTCCGAATCCCCGGGAAACAACGGCGACTGATTGATCATTTCAGCGAAGATGCACCCGATGCTCCACACGTCGACGGGAGTCGAATATCGTCGAACGCCGAGCAAAATTTCTGGCGATCTATACCAAAGAGTCACGACCTCGTGCGTGTACGCGCGCACCGGTATCCCGAAAGCGCGCGCGAGACCGAAATCTGCTAATTTTAGTACATTGTTGGTCGTGTCGATCAACAAATTCTGTGGCTTGAGGTCTCTGTGAAGGACACGATGCGAGTGACAAAAAGCTATTCCCGCGCACATCTGATAGACGTAGCCCTTCACCACCGTTCGATCGTTCAACACGTGCGGAGTCGAGTCCATGTGCTTTTTCAAATCTAAATCCAAATATTCAAACACCAAATACAGTTTCGTCTCCTCGTGAATCACCTCGAGCAACGACACAACGTTTTCGTGTCTCAGCTCTTTGAGGAGCGAGATTTCGCGAATCGCCGTGCTCGGCACGCCCTCGTCGTCTTGGTCCAGCCGTATGCGTTTCAGCGCCACCATACTATCGTCGCGAAGGCTTCTCGCCTTGTACACCACCCCGTACGTTCCCTCACCAATCTTTAAAACCTTCTCGTAGTTCTCCATCGTCCGTCTCCCCGATCGATGACGACCGATCGATCGATCGAGACGATCGGTGACCTCCGACGTGTCGAGCCTCTCCCACCGCGCGTGTCGCGTGTCGTGCGATCGCGGAGACGCGCGACGACGACGACGACGACGACGACGACGACGACGACGACGACGCGACGACGACAAACCGTGTGCCCCCGTCGACACCGACAGACCGAGGGACGAGCGACGACGACGACGATGCGACGAGTCACGCACTGACGCCGATCGATCCATCCATCCATGGATCGTTTTCGAGACGCTCTTCCTCAAAAGCGAGCGTCCTGCGTCCTGGGAGAGACGGTTGGAGATTCGTGGTCGTCATGACTGGAGCGGTGCGCGCGCGCGCGCCGCCCGTGGTCGATTTCGAGTTCATTCTCGGTCAATACACCGGAAACGCCGTCGTCGACAGGCTCCTGTGCGTCGCCGAGCGCGCGGAGGAGGACGAGGTCGCGCGCGAGGCGCTGGCGCACGCCAAACGCGCGCTCGAGGGCAAGGTTGATGAGTTTTCACTCAAGCCCGTGACGTCGAATGGCGCGGCGTACGAGCGCGCGATGACGATCGCGACGACGCGTGGAGTGCCGACGTCGACGGTGGCGTTCACGCGCGAGTGGGCGGAGGCAAACGCGGCGCGGGCGGATGCAGAATTGGAACGACTCGAGGCCAATCTCGCCGACGTGCGCACGGAACGCGTCAAAGAAAATTTGAGAATGCAATACGTCGAGCTCGGGGATCACTATTACGATCGAGGCGATCTGAGGAACGCGTTGACGTGTTACGTGCGAACGCGCGAGTACTGCTCGACGCCGAATCACATAGTGTTCATGAGTCTCAACGTCGTCGCCGTGTGTCTCGAGTGCGAGAATTTTAGTCAAGTGAACCTACACGCGAACAAAGCGATGTCGCTGTTGGATACGATGGACGATCAAGACGAGACTGTGCGCGTGACACGCGCGAAATTAGCGTGCGCGCGCGGCATCGCAGATCTTCGTCTGGGAAGGTTTAAAGAGGCGGCGACGAGGTTGACTGAAATTCCAGTCGAGATCGGTACGACGTTCGCGAACGTGTGCGCGGCGAAAGACGTGGCCACGTACGGGACTCTGTGCGCGCTCGCGAGTTTCGATAGAGAAGAGCTTCGATCGGTGCTCTCAAACACTCGAACTGGGGCGTTCCGCGCCCACTTGGAGGCGGCGGCGGATTTGAGAGAGGTGTTGCACAATTTTTACAACTCGAAATACACGGCGTGCTTTTCCACCTTGGACAACGTGCGAAGCACACTGGCGCTCGATATTCATCTCGGTGCTCACATCGACGCGCTGTATGAGTGCATTCGCGATCGCGCGCTGATCCAGTACGTCAAGCCGTACGTCACGGTCGATTTGACGAGAGCGGCGGATTCTTTCAGCGCGACGACGGAGGAGATTCAAGAAGAAGTCGCGCGTCTCATCAGGGATGGAAAAATTCGAGCACGAATCGATGGAAACGCAAAAGCGTTACGCATCATCGACGAACCTTCCGCGTCTACACTTTTGAAGCACATCGCCGCCGATGGTGAGAAATTCGAGGATGAGACGCGCGCGGCGCTCCTGCGAATCTCTCTGTTGCGAAACGACGTCGTCGTGCGCGACGCGCATCAACATCAACAAGATGATCCTCGCCGTCGCGCGCAGGCGCTGACGGACTGTTGAGTTCCACTTCCCGAGTGATTTTCGACCCGTCGATTCGACGTAGACATGTTTTCGAGCGGTAGTTTTAGAGTTGTTCGTTTTTTTCACGCGAAAAACTAACAACGGGAAAAGCCCGTATTTTAGGGTTTAGGGTTTAGGGTTTAGGGTTTAGGGTTTAGGGTTTAGGGTTTAGGGTTTAGGGTTTAGGGTTTAGGGTTT
>MDTE01093633.1_pt1 | contig 14712 bp, 13 predicted proteins | sample 811231 | NCBI WGS metagenome assembly MDTE01 (sample SAMN05326651, study PRJNA326480) | marine metagenome | isolation source: seawater | place: Indian Ocean: Red Sea | collected 2010 | reverse complement strand
GAACGATGGTCTGTCTGATGGCGACCAGGTTGTGGATGTGACTCTTTCGGCCGCTGGGTTCGAACCGGTCGTCGTCGGCGTGGTCAATGCCGACAACGACTGAAGACGCTCGCTTTGCAACAAGGAATTGCGTCGTTGATCTGCGGATGCGCGGAACAATGCATGAGCATGTTGTATGAATATGTAAGCATATGTATGATATATCAGTGTTGAAGATCGCCATCATCGGGGCCTCGGGCTTTACTGGAGCCGAACTTCTCCGGCTGTGTGCCAATCATCCTGACTTCAGTGTGGTTGTGGCCACCGGAGAGACCCAGGTCGGTGCGGCTGTGGCAGATCTCTATCCAAGCCTGGCCGCCTACTACCCAAACCTGTCGTACACGCCAACAGACCCAATTGCGGCTGACGGCTGCGATGTGGCCTTCTTGGGCTTACCCCACGGTGCTTCTCAGACCTTGGTGCCCGATCTGCTGGACCGGGTAGGCCACGTGGTGGATCTGGCCGCTGACTTTCGGCTCCGCGAGGCCGACCTCTACCCGAAGTGGTACGGCGAAGATCATCAAGTTCCCGCTTTGCTAGATGAGGCTGTATACGGCCTCCCCGAACTCTTCCGGTCAGGCCTGCCCGGTGCTCGTCTGGTGGCTGTTGCCGGCTGTTATCCGACGGCTTCCAGCCTGGCCCTAGCACCCTTCGTAAGAGCCACCGCCGTCGACACAGCCGGCTTGGTGGTCGACGCCGCGAGCGGCGTGTCCGGCGCCGGACGGTCTCCGAGGTCCAACACCACGTTCTGTGCCGTTGACGAGGACTACATGGCATACAGCCTGATCAGTCACCGACACACTCCGGAGATCGAGCAGGTTCTGGCTACCCGGGCCGATGGGACCATCGTCGACGACCTGTCAGTCCTATTCACGCCCCACCTGGCGCCCATGAACCGTGGCATTTTGGCTACTTGCTATGCGCGACCGGTCAGTGACCTAGACACCGACGGTGCCCTAGATCTCCTAGCTGACGCCTACGCCGGTGAACCTTTCGTGGTGGTCGACGAGCGGTCGCCGTCAACCAAGGCCACGCTCGGATCGAACGTAGCCCACCTGACCGCCCGAGTGGATCCCCGGACCGGATTCCTAGTGGTCCTATGTGCCATCGACAACCTTGTCAAAGGCGCCTCAGGACAGGCTGTGCAGTGCGCAAACGCCGCACTAGGACTCGATGAGACAACTGGTCTCTCGACCATCGGACTGTACCCATGAGCGTTACTGCCGTCCCGGGCTTCGTTGCTACTGGCATGGCCTGCGGAATCAAGGCTACGGGGGCTGATGACTTGGCTCTGGTGGCCACTGGCGACGGCCAACCGGTGACGGCGGCTGGCGTATTCACCTCGAACCGGATGACTGCCCCGCCGGTGCTGGTCTGCCGGGACCACTTGGCGGCCACCGGTGGTCGAGCAGCGGCCGTGGTGCTGAATAGCGGCAATGCCAATGCGGCCACCGGTGCCAATGGGCGAGCTGACGCTGAGGCCATGTGTGCCCTTACGGCTGATGCCGTGGGCTGCGCCGACAACGAGGTGCTCGTCTGTTCCACGGGGTGGATCGGCTTCCCGTTGCCTATGGACCGGATCGAATCGGCCATTCCCGCACTGGTCGCCGGCCTAGATGTCGATGGGGGATCGGCCGCCGCGATAGCCATGATGACCACCGACACGGTGTCCAAGGCCACGGTGGTTACCGGACCCACGGTCGACGGCTCTACGTTCACCGTGGGTGGCATAGCCAAGGGAGCAGCCATGCTGGAGCCCAACATGGCGACCATGCTGGCTGTTCTGACCACCGATGCAGAGGTCGACGCGAACACGGCTACCGGGATGCTGCGTGATGCCGTGGGTGTTTCGTTCAATTGCCTTACCGTGGACGGGGCCGAGTCAACCAACGACACTGTGCTCCTCTTAGCGTCGGGGACGGCCGGTCCAGTGGAGGCCACTGACCTGAAAGTTGCATTGGCTGACGCCTGTCGGGATCTGGCTGTTCAGATGGCTGATGACGCAGAGGGGTCCACGAAGACCGTTTTTCTGACCGTTACCGGGGCGGCCACCGATTCCGAGGCAGTCAAGGGGGCACGGGACACCGCCAACTGTCAACTGGTTAAGTGCTCGTGGTACGGCGAGGATCCTTATTGGGGTCGGCTCGCCGCCGAGATGGGGGCGGCTGGTATCGCTTTCGATCCAGAGACAATCTCTATCGCTTACGGTGGCCAACTTGTATACGCCGACGGCGTTATCCAGACGGTCGATGAGGTCGCACTGGCTGCCCACATGTCAGGTCGGCGTCTCGAGCTTGACATTGACCTAGGCCAAGGTGACGGTTCGGCCTGGATAGTCACCACTGACCTCAGTCATGCGTACATCGACGAAAACATGCGGACCTCATGAGCAGCAAAATCTCCAAGGAATCTGCCGTTCTTCCGGAATTCTCGCCCGAGCGGCGGGCCGCCGTATTGGTGGAGACGCTGCCGTATATCCAGCGGTTTGCCGGCTCGGTAGTTGTGGTCAAATTTGGTGGCAATGCAATGGTCGACGCTGAACTGGCTGCCCAGTTCGCCGAAGATGTGGTCCTAATGCACTCTGTGGGCATCAGACCTGTAGTTGTCCATGGTGGAGGCCCCCAGATCGGAGCCCTCATGGACCGGTTGGGCATTGAATCGGAGTTCCGGGACGGCCTACGGGTTACCGATGCCGAGACACTTGACGTAGCGCGGATGGTGCTGGTCGGCAAAGTCAACAGGGACATCGTGTCGAGCATCAACCGACATGGTCCGCTGGCTGTTGGCCTATCGGGTGAAGATGCTGGGCTTATTCAAGCTTCAGCTCGTAACCCTGAGTTGGGTTTTGTGGGCGATGTCGAATCGGTGAACCCGGCCATCATTGAACGGCTTTTGGCTGAGGACCTGATCCCTGTGGTGTCCACCATCGGCGTAGACTTGGACGGACAGGCATACAACATCAACGCTGACACGGTGGCTGCAGCTGTGGCTGGTGCCCTGAGTGCCGAACGGATTTTGTACCTCACTGATGTTGAGGGATTGCTTATCGACGTGGATGACCCTTCTACTCGGATTTCGCGAATCGATTTATCCGGCCTTGCTGCCTTGATCGCCGATGGAACCGTGAGCGGCGGGATGATCCCAAAGGTCCAGGCCTGCATGGACGCGGTGGAAGCTGGTGTCGGCTCAGCCCACATGGTCGATGGTCGGATTCCCCATGTGGTGCTCCTCGAACTCTTCACCGATGTGGGAATCGGGACGATGGTCCTGCCCGACGGCGGTGTCGCTGCTGACGGGCGAGGTGTCGAAGGCCCCGAGGGGAGCCCATCGTGAGTCCCATCATCGAGGCGTCGACGACCCGCGAGCGGTGGGACCGAATCATGGTAGGTAACTACGGCACTCCGCCGGTCACCTTCGTGCGGGGCTCGGGGACCGAACTGTTCGACGAGGACGGCAAGCGGTACCTCGATTTCCTCTGTGGCTTGGCGGTAACCGGGCTGGGTCATGCTCACCCACAGATCGCCAAAGCGCTGGCTGAACAGGCTTCCACCCTGCTGCACGTTTCGAACCTCTTCGTCACTGAGCCACAACTTGAGGTGGCTGAGCGGCTGGATCGGTTGATTCGGTCGGGGCCCGGCGAAGACGGTCAGACCGGCAGGGTTCTGTTTCAGAACTCGGGAGCCGAAGCTAACGAGGCAGCGATCAAGATGGCTCGGAAGTACCACGGCCGAGGAAGGCATGGCGTCGTAGCCGCCTTCAGGTCGTTCCACGGGCGGACGATGGCCACGCTGGCGGCTACCGGCCAACCGGAAAAACATGAACCCTTTCAGCCGCTTCCCGAAGGCTTTCGCCATGCTGCTTGGAATGACCTCGACGCTCTAAAAGCTGTCCTAGATCCGGAGGTCGGCGCTGTGCTGTTGGAGCCCCTTCAGGGCGAAGGCGGGGTTAATCCGGCTGAGACGGAATACCTGCGAGGCGTGCGACAGATCTGCGACGAGCGGGGCCTCGTACTCATTCTCGATGAGGTTCAGACAGGCTTGGGTCGCACGGGCAAATGGTTCGGTTTCCACCATGCCGGCATTCAGCCCGACGTGGTAACCATGGCCAAGGGTCTCGGCAATGGTGTTCCCATAGGAGCGGTATGGGCCGTTGACGAGGTGGCCTCCGCCTTTGGTCCCGGTGACCACGGGTCCACCTTTGCTGGCCAACCCTTGGCCGCTTCGGCTGCCCGGGCGGTCCTGCGGATCCTTGAGGAGATCGAGGCACCGAGACTGGCTGCCGAGAGAGGTGCTGAACTGGCTGCGCTTCTAGAAGGTCTTGCTGGTGTGGCTTCGGTTCGCGGCCTCGGTCTTTTACTAGCTGTTGAACTGGATACGAACGTTCTTGCCAGTCGGACTGCCCCTGAGGTGGCTCTGGCCTGCTTGAACGCTGGGTTGGTCGTGAATGGCGTGACGCCTACCGCTTTGCGGATGGCGCCACCATTGACCGTGTCGTCCGACGAGTTGGCACAGGGCGTGGAGATCTTGGCCGGGATTTTGGGGTCTTCCCCATGCGATGTCGAACAAGCTGATTCTGTCCTTTCTGACGGACAGGGCAAGGAAGGTGAGTAGGGATGCGGCACCTGCTCGAGGTTGACGATCTCTCCACCGACGAACTGCGTCGCGTTCTGGCGTTGGCCGTGGATCCCGTTCCGCCACGGGTACTTGAAGGCCAAGGTATGGCACTCTTGTTTGAGAAGCCATCGGTTCGGACCCGCAACTCAATGGAGATGGCGGTCTTCCAACTCGGCGGCCACCCCGTTTGTATCCAACCCGCCGAGGTCGGACTGGACGTGCGGGAGTCTGTTGAGGATGTAACGCGCACGTTGGCTAGCTATCACGCCTGCATAGGGGCGCGGGTTTTTGATCATGCCACTGTCGAACGGATGGCGAATGAGGACTTAGTGCCAGTCGTAAACATGTTGTCGGACGCCGCCCACCCCCTGCAGGCATTAGCTGATGTGCTGACATTGCTTCAGCAGTTTTCTGGGCCATCTGAGGTCGATTGGCCTGCCGATGGGCTGACCGGTCGGACCGTGGCCTATGTGGGCGACGGAAACAACGTCTTTCGTTCGTTGGCTCTGGCAGCTGGCATGCTTGGCGCCGAGGTTCGGTTTGCCGGTCCGTCGGGTTACCGGCTGTCCGAGGTCGATCGGGACAGATTGGCTGCCGTTGGCGTCTCCTTTACTGAAACTCACCTTGCTGTCGACGCGGTGGCGGGGGCCGATGCCGTCTACACCGACGTCTGGACTTCCATGGGCCAAGAGCAAGAGGCCACCCAGCGGTTTGTTGACTTCGAGGCTTTTCGAGTTGACGAGGAACTCTTTGAGGCCGCAGGCCCGCAGGCCGTATTTCTTCACTGTCTGCCTGCCCATCGGGGAGAGGAAGTGACCGACGGAGTGGTCGATGGTCCAGCCAGTCGGGTCTGGCTCCAAGCTGCAAACCGGATGCATGCTGCCCGGGGCTTGCTGGCCTGGCTGCTGAGCGAGACCAAAGCCGACAGAGAGGGAGAGTCGTGAGCAAGCACCAGCGACAGCATCGGATCACCCATCTCCTGTCTGAACAGGTGGTAGCCAGTCAGGAGCAGTTAGTGGAATTGCTCGCCAGCGAGGGCATTGTGTCTACGCAGGCGACGGTGTCGCGCGACCTCGACGATCTTGGAGCAGTAAAGGTTCGCGTGCAGGGTGGCTCCAGTGTCTACGCCATTCCTGAGCATCCTGCCGACCGGAACGTGCCCGCGGACCAACTGCGACGGGTGCTAGGAGAGTGGGTAGTAGACGTTGCCTCGTCAGGAAATCTCGTAGTTCTGCGCACTCCACCGGGCTCGGCTCACGTCGTTGCTTCGGCACTCGACCGGACGGGTCTTGAAGGCTCGATCGGCACTGTGGCTGGTGACGACACGCTGATGGTGGTGGTGGCTGAGGACACCACGGGAACGGATTTGGCTGACCGGCTCCGGGGACTAGCCGGGCTCTGAAGGCAAAGGGCGAGAAAACGAAGACATGACCTTGAGCAGGACCGAAACGGAAACATCATGACTACGAGCGTTGACAAGGTTGTCTTGGCTTATTCGGGCGGCCTAGACACCTCGATCATCCTTCGCTGGCTAGAGGAGGAATACGGCTGCGAGGTTGTGACCTTTACTGCTGACCTCGGTCAAGGCGAGGAACTTGCACCGGCCCGGGCCAAGGCAGAATCGATGGGTGTCAAGGAGATCTATGTGGAGGACCTCCGGGAAGAGTTTGTCCGGGATTACGTGTACCCGATGTTTCGTGCCAATGCTCTTTACGAGGGTGAATACTTATTGGGGACCTCCATCGCTCGGCCGCTCATCGCTAAACGGCTAGTTGAGATCGCCGACGAAACCGGTGCTGACGCCATTAGCCACGGTGCAACAGGTAAGGGCAACGACCAGGTCCGTTTCGAACTAGGGGCCTACGCGCTGCGGCCCGACATCCGAGTCATCGCACCATGGAGAGAGTGGAATCTGGGGTCACGGCAGAGCCTGCTCGCCTACGCCGAAAAGCACGGGATTCCGGTAGAGATGAAACGAGGTGTCGAGTCGCCATTTTCGATGGATGCCAACCTGCTCCACATCTCCTACGAGGGTGGCCCGTTGGAGGATCCATGGAAAGAGCCCACGTCGGAGATGTGGAGGTGGACGGTCAGTCCTGAGATGGCGCCTGATGAGGCGACCTACCTCGACCTCACCTACAAGCGGGGTGACGTGGTGGAGGTGAACGGGAAAGCGATGACCCCTGCCGCAGTGCTGACAGAACTGAACGGAATCGGCGGAGCCAACGGCATCGGTCGAATCGACATCGTCGAGAACCGTTTCGTGGGTATGAAGTCTCGGGGAGCCTACGAGACCCCGGGCGGAACGATCCTGCTGAAGGCTCATCGGGCAATCGAGTCTCTTACCTTGGACGGCGGGATTGCACACCTCAAGGACGAACTGATGCCCCGGTATGCCGAACTGGTCTACAACGGTTTCTGGTTCAGTCCAGAACGGGAGATGCTCCAGGTGGCTATCGACCACAGTCAGCTATTCGTGAACGGACGGGTGCGGTTGCGCCTGTACAAGGGCAATGTGGAGGTTGTGGGTCGGGAGTCCGAAGACACCCTCTTTGACGAGGCCATCGCCACATTCGAGGAAGATGAGGGCGTCTACGACCAGGCTGACGCTGAGGGTTTCATCAAGTTGAACGCCCTTAGGCTGCGGACGGTGGCTCGACGGGCAGCCCGGACTGGGGGCTAGGCCAATGGCGACGCTATGGCACGGACGATTCGAGGGCACTGCGAGTCAAGCATTACAGGCCCTGAATGACAGCCTGCCGTTTGACCAACGGATGTTCCGAGAGGATGTGGAGGGATCGCGGGCACATGTCAGGATGCTGGCCCGGGTCGGGTTGATATCGGATGCAGATGCTTCGGCTGTTCTCGAGGCTCTCGACGCTACTGAGGCCGAATTAGTCAACGGCACGTTCGTTTTTGTCGACGAGGATGAGGACATCCATACGGCTGTTGAACGACGGGTAACTGAGTTGGCCGGGGAAGCCGGGGCACGTCTACACACTGGCCGGAGCCGGAATGATCAGGTGGCTACAGACCTGCGGCTCTGGACAAAACGCGAACTACACGAGTTAGCCGCTTTGGTGACAGATTTCCAGTTTACGTTGGCTGCGGTGGCTGATGTTGCGGGCGAGGCATACCTGCCCGGCTACACACACCTGCAACAGGCCCAACCGGTGCTGCTCGCCCACCACTTTTTGGCCCACGGTTGGGCGTTAGCCCGAGACGTGGACCGGTTGCTCGACGCCCGGGCCCGTGCCGACGTTTCGCCCCTCGGAGCGGGAGCCTTGGCTGGCTCCTCGCTGCCGCTAGACCCCGATGGTACGGCAGCTGACCTGGGGTTCTCGTCGCGATTCGAGAACTCACTGGATGCAGTGTCCGACCGAGATTTCGTAGCAGAGACTCTCTTCGTCCTCGCCCTGCTAGGCGTCCATTTGTCGCGGATCGGTGAGGAACTCGTCCTCTGGTCGACAGAAGAGTTTGGTTTCGTGGAACTCGACGATGCATTCTCGACAGGGTCGTCAATGCTTCCCCATAAGAAGAATCCGGACATCGCTGAATTGGCCCGGGGGAAGGCTGGTCGTTTGGTTGGTCACCTGACCGGCTTCTTAACCACCCTCAAGGGTCTGCCCTTGGCCTACAACAAGGACCTTCAAGAGGACAAGGAGCCGCTTTTTAACGCCTGCGATACGGTCCGGCTTACCTTGCTCGCCCTCGACGGCATGGTGGCCACAATGGTGCTCAACACAGGCCGGATGGCTGAGGCCGCCGACGGTCCCTACGTCGCAGCCATTGACTTGGCTGAGTACCTAGTGTCCGGTGGCATGCCGTTTCGGGAGGCCCATACCTTGGTTGGGTCACTGGTCCGGTCTGCCTTAGCTGGTGATGGGTCCTTTGAAGACCTAGTGGCTAGCGATCATCGACTGGGCCCGGAAGCGGCCGCACTGCTGGAGTCAGGCATGCCGATGCGTCGGCGCAGTACACCTGGAGGAGCCGGTCCGGAGCCGGTTGTTATCCAGCGGGCTCGTTTCGCTGATCAACTCAACTCACAGCGAGCCAGACTCGGGGTCTGATCGGGCCTTAGCAGGAGACGTCGCCAATGCCATATAGCCAAGACATCCGAATCCGCTATGGAGAGGTTGACGCCCAAGGAGTGGTCTTTAACGCTCACTACCTTGCATACCTCGACGACGTGTCCGACACCTGGCTCCGCTCTCTTGATGGTGACTTTGAGGAGACCGGATGGGAGATCATGCTTCGGCGGGCAGATCTGACGTGGCATGGTCCGGCAGGCCTCGGCGAGATCCTGACTGTCACTGCCGAGGTCGTCCGGTGGGGAACCACCTCGTTTGATGTGGCTTTTGAAGCCCTTGTTGGAGAACGACTGGTCCTGACGGCCACCGTCTATTACGTCGGCGTGAGCGTGGGCGACCATGCCCCGATCCCGCCGCCACCGGCCATTCGGGCCCACTTGAGTGGGTGACGGAGATCTCGCTGGTTGACCTTGAGGCCATCGGCTCAGGCTGGGCCGAGGTAGTGGACCGTTCGTCCGAAGGTCCAAGACCGTTCGTGGAGGCTGGACCATCTGGCCCTGATCGCGATCGCATTCTCGGGCTCCTAGATAACAACTGGGGTTCTATTCCGGGTCCCCTCGACCGGAACTGCCGGCCGGGGCATTTGACGGGTTCAGCGCTGGTGGTGGACCCATCGAACGGACGGATTTTGGTCCTTTTTCACACCAAACTCCGGCGCTGGCTCCAGCCCGGTGGCCATGCTGATGGTGACAACGACTTGGCTCGAGTGGCATTGCGAGAGGCGATAGAAGAAACGGGCATCGAGGGATTACGGGTCGTGGAGCCTGCAGTGGATCTTGAAGTTCACCTCGTGGATCCACCCACTGAGGACGTCCACGAGCACCACGACGTGAGGTTTCTGGTCGTTGCTCCGCCGGGTTCTAGGCCGGTTGGTAACCACGAATCTGAGGCCTTGCGGTGGGTGAGTTTGGGCGGTCTCCCTGCCTTGGGAGCCGACGAGGGGCTGATTCGTTTGGCTGAGCACAGCCTGTTCCGTCTATCTCAGGTGCTGCGCCAAGCCTGAATCAGACCGGTGTAGGAGGAACGCCTACATGTCGCCCGGGTCAAGGCACGATTCCATATCGTTGACCCGAGCGAAGCCGTTCATCCGCTCCAGAACGCTGCCCGCCCCGCTGGGTAGGGCGGTGAGCAGGGGTTTGACGTCGCCTTCATCGCGGAGGCGCTTCGCGTGAGCCTGACGGTCGGCCAAATAAACACCCCAGTCGGCTAGCCACTGAGCGATGATTTCCTTATCTTCATTCGTGCCTCCGGAGAGTGCGGTTAGATCATCGACCAGTGAGCGGACTATTGCCGTGGCTGCGTCCAAATCTTCAGCCCGATCGGCGGGGTCCGAGGCACTGGCCGCGGTAGGCAGGAGGGAGATCCTGGCGAGGGCCTCGGCGCACTGGATCTCGGCGGCCGTCGACCAGGCGCGGTCTTGAAGACGATCAGGGTTGCCGGATGGGGCGAGGAAGAATGCGTAGATCCATAGGACACCCATGGCGAGCACCAGCAACACGAGGAATGCTCGGAGAGCAGTGGCGTTGAGGCCTTTTCTCATGGCGTCACCCAAAGTTCGACGACTGTGCCGGGCACCACAACGGCGTTTGGTGGTGGTTCCTGCTTCCAGATTAGGTTTGGCTCCCAGTTGGGCTGGTCGGGGTCAGCCACCACTGTTACCGAGTAGCCGAGGCCAAGAGCTTCTAGCATCGGCCGGGCCTCAAGCAAGAGACGCCACGTAACTTCCGGGGTGTCCACAGGTTCGACTTCGGTCGGCTCAATGGCTACGTCGACGACTAGGGCTCCGCCAGTATCGATTGTCGTGCCTATGCCCGGATCCTGATGGAGGATGGTTCCCGGCTCGGTCCCCAAGGCCTCGACCTCACGGACTTCGGCGATCCAAACGCCATGGTCAGATTCGGCGAGCAGTTCGCGGGCGTTGGCAAGTGTGAGTCCGACCACCTCTGGTGTGGCCACTGTGCCGGGCGACAGAATGATCTCCTGGCCGACTTCATCGACTTCGACAGCCTCAGTAACGGCCGGAGCGACAGGGCTCGCAGGGATGGGGGGGATGACCGCCGGGAGTTCACTCGGTAGGCCGGCGAAATGCTCCACGGTCATTCCTTCGTGGGCAGCTTCCATCACGTCCTTCCAGATCATTGCTGGGTACGTGCCCCCGTACACCTTCCTTTCAGTCGTTGGGGGGATCATCGGTATCTGAGCCTCGGGGAAGCCGACCCACACAGCCGTGGTCATCTGAGGGGTGTATCCGGCGAACACGGCATCTGCGTAGTTCTGCGTAGTGCCAGTCTTGCCAGCTGCTGGCCGGCCCTCTAGTTGGGCTCGCCAGCCGGTTCCCTGCTCGATCGTTCCCTCCAGAATCCAGGTCATCCTGTCAGCGATTCGAGCATCCAGTGCCCGGGACTGAGTCCGAGTCCATGACCAGAGAGTGGTGCCGTCGGCTCGTGTCACCTTTGACACATAGCTCGGGGCGATAGCTACTCCCCGGTTGGCGAGCGTGTGGTAGGCCGATGCCATGTCGAGCATGGTTGCGTTCGAAGTTCCCAGAACATTTGAGTTGACCGGCTGAATCGGTGAGCGGATCCCTAGGCGTCGGGCCATGTTGACTGTCCTCTGTGCGCCTAACTCCATGCTCAACTGGGCGAAGACGGTGTTGAGCGAACTTCGTGTAGCCCGAATGAGGGTTACTTCCTCGGCATCAGGCGGTGGGAGCAACTCTCGACCGTCAGGTGGCTCCCACGACCACGTGGGGATGGCCTCCAACTGTTCGACTCGGTCGGCAAAAAGGCGTTCACGGTCATAATCCCAGCGTCGATTTGCCACCCACTGAGACAGGTCCACTTCCTGATAGGTCACCTCGGTCTCGCCGTTGCGTTCCTTCTCCACTCTTATTGTCTCGGTGTGTGCATCGGGGACGTCAGTGTGTTCCTCTCGAAGCCAAAATTGGAGGAGAGCCTGGAGGCCATGCTCGAAACGTGCCTCGGTGGCGTCGTGGCCGTTGCCCCCGCCGGTGACTCGCCATACGCGGTTTTCTTCGTCGGCTCCGGGGATTTCGAACTCCAAGACGTTGGGTGCGGTGTAGGTGGCGGTCATGCGCCAGCCAGCTTCGAAGGCTGCCGCGAGGGCGACGGATTTCATTGATGACCCGACTTGCCGTCCGGCGCCAATAGCAAGGTTCACTTTGGCGTCTTCGTCATCGGCGAAGAAGTCGCGACCTCCCACCATGGCCAGCACTTTCCCCGTCCCTGTCTCCAGGACAACCACTGCTGCATCGGGGTGTCCGCGTCCGGCTGGCATATGCGTCTCGACGGCCTGTTCGGCCGCTGCCTGAAGGTCGAGGTCAATCGTGGTTTCGATGCGGAGTCCACCCTCGAAGAGCAGCCGCTCTCGGACGCCTCTGCTGGCACCGAAGGCCGGGTTGTCGAGGAACCAGCGCCTTACTTCCTCAACGAAGTGCCCGGCTGGGTAGCGGGTCTCAAGGCGGTTTGTGTACTCCTCGAGCTGAGGTGGGTTGACTAAGGCCGCGTCGCGCTGCTCAACAGTGATGTAGTCGTTGGCCAGCATTCGATCGAGTACTTGGTGGCTGCGGCGGAGGCTCTTGGAGTAGTTGACGAATGGGTTGTATCGACCGGGGAGTTGGATAATCCCGGCCAGCAATGCCGCCTCCGAAAGGTTTACTTGGGAGATGTCCTTGTTGAAGTACGTCTGGGCAGCTGCCTTGACTCCATAGGCGCCATGGCCGAAGTACACGGTGTTCAGGTATTGGAGGAGGATGAACTCCTTGCTATATCGGTCTTCCAACCGTGTCGCATACCACAACTCTTCGAGTTTTCGACTAGCCGTTTGCTCTGAATTCCTGATGATGGCGAGCTTCACGTACTGCTGGGTGATGGTGGATCCACCTTGGCTGATACCGCCTGTTTCGAGATTGCTGCGCGCTGCTCGCACGATGGCCTTGAGGTCCATGCCGTCGTGGACGTGGAAGCGCTCGTCCTCGATAGCTATGACAGCGTTTTGGACCAACTCGGGGATTTCGTTGAGGGTGCGAGCACTCGTGCGATTTTCGGGGGCTACCAGCGTCGTGATCGGGCGACCGTAGCGATCGACGACCGCCGAAGATTCGGCCTGCTCGGGGATAGTGATCTCGAATTCGCGGGCCTCATACCGGTAACAGGAGGTGGCGAAGGCGGTCAGTGTCACTAAGACACAAAGGAAGCGGAGGCGATACAGGTATCCCACTCTCACAGTTTGGCTCGGGGTTACCCCGGTGGGGCGTCAGCCGACCTGTCCGAGGCTCCATACTGTTAGGTGTGAGCGCAGAGATCCTTGACGACCTGATGGCCCGTGGCTTAGTTCAGGACAGCACCGACCAGGATGCCCTCCGCTCACGCTTGGAGGAGGGACCAATCACTGTCTACTGCGGCTTTGACCCAACAGCAGACAGTCTCCACATCGGCCATCTCGTTCCATTGCTCCTACTTCGACGATTTCAGGACGCGGGTCACAGAGCAGTCGCTTTAGCTGGCGGCGCTACGGGGATGGTAGGCGACCCGAGTGGACGCTCCGATGAGCGAAACCTCCTAGATGGGTCCACGCTGACCCTCAATGTGGATGCAGTGGCTGCACAGTTGCGGGCTTTCCTTCGTTTCGACGGTGGCCTTCGACCGGGTGACGAGCCGGCTGTACTTGTCGACAACCGGGAATGGACCGAAGGGGTTGAGGTGCTTGATTTTCTGCGTGACGTGGGCAAGCACGTCACCGTCGGCACGATGCTCGGGAAGGAGTCAATCCGATCGCGCTTGGCAGGCGATCAGGGCATCTCCTTCACAGAGTTCAGCTACATGCTTCTCCAGGCCAACGACTTCTTCGAACTGCATGCCCGCCTTGGGTGCGAGATGCAGGTTGGTGGCTCGGACCAGTGGGGAAACATCACTGCCGGCATAGACCTGATCCGACGCAGGTCGGCAGCTACAGCCCATGGTCTGACGGTGCCGCTGGTAACTCGGGCCGATGGCGCCAAGTTTGGCAAAACGACCGATGGGGCAGTTTGGCTGGACGCAAGGCGAACCCTTCCCTACGAGCTCCACCAGTATTTTCTGAATGTCGACGATCGGGATGTCGAGAGATTTTTGCTGCAGTTGACGCTTGTGCCCGTTGAGGAGGTGGCCGAGGTGATGGCTGACCACATTGTGGCGCCGGAACGCCGTATCGCTCAGCAGCGCCTTGCCGACGAGGTCTGTTCGTTGGTCCACGGAGATGAAGCCACCCAGCGGGCGCGCCTAGCGGCTAGCGGTTTGTTCGGTGACGAGATCCCCACCGCTGAAGTTCTCGAGGCTCTCCGAGGAGTCGTTCCAGAAACCATCGTGTCGATAGTCGACGTGAGCGGGGTGGAGTCGCTTATTGACGTCTTGGTGTTGTCTGAACTCTGTTCGTCGCGGGGTGACGCGCGCCGAACGGTGGCCAGTGGGGGAGTCCGGGTGAACGGTGTCCGGGTTGGTGAAAATGTGACGGCTTTACCTGATGACTCAGTCGTCGCAGACCGGTTTGTTCTGCTGCAGAAGGGCAAGCGGAGTCGCCACCTTCTGGTATTTGGCTAACCGAGTTCCGATCGGCAAGACGCCACTTTTCACTCGCCGGTTTGCGAAATTCGCGGCTACGCGGGTTGGGGCGGGTTGTCATGATGGATATCGTCAGTCTGCTCACCGGAACCGGGGTCGGTCTTGACCGGCTATTCCTGTTGCCATAGCGTGAGCGCCCGCCCAGCGGCAGGTCTGTTCGGATCGAATCGCTGTCGCGGGTTGAGGGCACCACCGCCGTCGGCCGGGTCATATCCGGTCGTACAGCGTGTGCCCGGAGGCCAGCGGCCTTCAGGTGCTCCTTGAAAACGGGATAGAGGACGAAAAAGCCAGTGCGGGCTGTCCACCTGACGATCGCGAGTCGTCGCTGGACAGACCCTGAACAATTTCAAT
>MDTE01174862.1_pt1 | contig 14713 bp, 14 predicted proteins | sample 811231 | NCBI WGS metagenome assembly MDTE01 (sample SAMN05326651, study PRJNA326480) | marine metagenome | isolation source: seawater | place: Indian Ocean: Red Sea | collected 2010 | reverse complement strand
TGGAGCAGCCTGGTAGCTCGCAAGGCTCATAACCTTGAGGTCGGCGGTTCAAATCCGTCCCCCGCAACCAATTTAATTTATTCAAATTTTAAATCTTGATTTTTTACTATCAGTTAAGAAATTTTTAACTGTATCTATGGTTAGTTGGTTAAAACTTTTTCCAAAATTCTCTATTTTTTCAATTATTTTTGGTGGAATTGTAATTATATGACACCCTATTTGCTTTGATTGTAAAAAATTATAGGGCTCTCTTGTGCTTGCCCATAAAATTTCAACATTATTAAATTTTTTTGAATATTTAATACTTTCTTTAAACTCTGGCAAAGGATCTTTTCCTACATCGGCCATTCTACCTGCAAAAATTGAAATTATTACTTTATTTTTTTTATTAATGTTCTTTAAAATGTTTAAGCATTGTTTTGAAGTATATACGGCCGTAATATTTAATTTAATTCCTTTTTTATTAAGCGTTTTAATTACTTTTCCCAAAAAAATACCTTTCGAATTAAATACTGGAACTTTTACATAAACATTTTTTCCTAATTTAGTTAATACATTAGCTTGCTTGATTATTTCTTTATAATTGTCCGCAAATACTTCGAAGGAAACTGGTTTTTTATTAATATTTTTTAGTATTAATTTACAATAACTTAAATAATCCTTTGCTCCCGCTTTCCTAATTAATGAAGGGTTTGTTGTAAATCCCTTAACTATTTTTTTTTTATTAAATTTTTTAATATTTTTAATATCTGCTATATCACAAAATATTTTTGTCATTTTTTAATGATTCTTTTTTCAATTTCTTCTAGTAAAAACTGTCCTAAAAATATATGTGCTTCTTGAATAATTGCAGTATTATTACTTTTAACTATAATTACATCTTTGCAATATTTTTTAGCTTTTCCACCATTGTTTCCTAGTAAGCCAATTGAATAAATTTTTTTTCTTTTTGCATCTTTTAAAACTTTAATTATATTTTTTGAATTTCCTGAAGTTGAAATTGCAAACAAAATATCATTTCTCAGAGCTATAGCTCTAAAAACTCTACTAAATACATCGTCAAAACTATAATCATTACCACAAGCTGTAATTGTTGATGTGTCAGTCGAAAGACTTAAGGCTGGCAGAGGTCTACGATCCACTTTTGGACGTAACCTAACTAAAAATTCTGCAGCTAAATGTTGTGCATCCGCAGCTGAACCTCCGTTGCCACAAAAAAGAATTTTTCCATTACTTTTAATTAATTTTGTAATTTTGTTTACAATTTTAATTATGTCTTTTTCTAAATACTTTGTGCTTTTAATAACTTTACAATGCTCTTCAATTTTTTTTTTTAACATGAGAATATATTTAGCATTTAATGACCAAACATAAACATAAAAATTTTATACTATTTAAATATATATTCAAATTTTCTAGAGAACAATTTTGCTCCATAACTACTTATATGGCTCCCATCGGCAAAAATTATTCCATTATTATTGCCATAATAACAGTATTTTTCATCACATTGAATTTCGCTTAAATCAATAAAAGAAAACTTTAATTTTTCTGAAAGAATTTTATTTGCTTTACTATAATTTTTTTCGTAAATATTTTTTTCTATTTTCAATTTTTTGTTTAATTCATTTTTACTAATATGTTTAAATTTTAATAATCTAGATAATTCTTGGGGTAACTCAAATAAAGGTACTTGAATTGGTCCAACTAAATATACTTCTTTTCCAAGGTTTTTTAATTTATTAACCAAATGTAATAATGAATTAGCAAGCAAAATATGATCTTTATCGTTTATAAATTTTTCACCATTATAAATTTTATCATGCCACCAAGTTGTTGCTATTAATATAGTTTTTATTTGATCATCTTTTGTATATTTTTTAAAATATTTTTTTGAAATTTCAAAACAACTTTTACTAATATTAACAGTCAAAGTTGGTAAACAACCAGTCATTGGAAGAAGAATTGCTTTTTTTGAATTATTTTTTAAAAAAGGCAATATTGATGGTACATACATTTGGGCATGAGAATTGCCTATTATTGCAAGATCATAATTGTTTTTACCTTCCTTATTAATTAGACAACCTCTAATTTTATTATATAAAAAATAGTTATTTGTTTTACATTTAAAATTCGTTAATGAAGCATTCGCTATGAAGTTGTAAGAATTAATTTCATACTCAGATCTACTTTTTGTAAAATTAGAATATGAGATAAAAATAAAAAAAATATAAATAAAAAATATTAGTGAAATTAATTTTTTAAAACTAATCTCATATCTAAATTTTAATTCAATAATGTGATAACTAAAAATCGAAATAGCAAAGACAAAAATTAGCGAAAGCATTTTTATCAAAATATTTACTTCATAAACATAATAATATTTAAAAAAAACTAATATAGGCCAATGCCATAAGTACAAAGAAAATGAAATAAGCCCTAGATAATTAAAGTATTTATTTTCAACTAGTTTTTTGAATAAAAAATTTTTTGGTAATTTTTTTCTTAATAACATAAAACATGAAAAAATTACTAAGAAATTTGTTGGTAAATCTGGAATTTTATAAAAAAAACCTAATATTATTAAAGAAAAGAAAAAAATTGCCTCTAAATTTGAATGAGTTTTTTTTTTATCTACAAATATTAACATTGCTAGTACGCCAAAACCCAAGTTCCATACCCTTGTTGGCAATAAAAAGAAAGCCGGATTTGATCCTCCTATATTAATAAGCATAATATTTAAAATTAAACTTAATAAAGTAATTAAAAAAACTATGAAAAATAAAAAGTTAATATTTTTGAATAATTTTATAAAAAAAATAAATAAAAGAGGAAATAAAATATAAAATTGCTCTTCTATTCCCAACGACCAAAAATGAAGAAGTGGTTTAAGTTCATCATTTGGTCCAAAATAACCACCATCTATCCAGAAAAAAAAATTTGATGAAAAAAATAAAGAGTAAATTAAACTCTTTAAAAAAGATAGAAAATCAATGTCTGTTAAAAGAAAAAAGCATATAAAACATACAAATATTAATGTAAATATTGTCGCTGGCAATATCCTTTTTATTCTTCGAACATAAAAGTTTTTAATTGAAAAATTTTTTTTAATTGTTTGATCGTAAATTTGAAAAGATATTAAAAATCCTGAAATTACAAAAAATAGATCTACTCCCAAATAACCTTTGGGTAATATTTTTGGAAAGTAATGAAATAAAATAACAAAAATTACCGCTATGGCTCTTAAAAAATCAATTTCTTTTCTATAAAAATTATTCATAAATTTTTAATATTTTCTTTTTGTATTAAATTTTTACAAAAAAGAATATTAAATTAATAATTATAGACTCTTAATGATATTTTCTGTCATTTTTTTTGCATCTGCAAAAAGCATAAGTGTATTATCTCTGTAAAATAAGTCGTTATCTATACCTGCATATCCCGGAGATAAACTTCTTTTAACAAATAAAACAGACTTAGATTTTTCAACATCTAATATAGGCATTCCATATATTGGGCTTTGAGGATCAGTTTTTGCAACTGGATTTGTTACATCATTTGCTCCTATTACATATGCTACATCACAATTTGCAAAATCATTATTTATTTCCTCTAATTCAAATACCTCATCGTATGGTACATTTGCTTCTGCCAATAAAACATTCATGTGTCCTGGCATTCTTCCTGCTACTGGGTGAATAGCATAAGTAACTTTCACACCATTTTTTTTTAGAACATCTACCATTTCTCTTACAGCATGCTGTGCTTGCGCTACTGCCATTCCATAACCTGGAACTATTATTACTGAAGATGCATTTTTCATCAGAAAAGCAGCATCTTCAGCATTTCCACTTTTTACAGGTTTTTGTACTTTAGATTTTTTTGAAGAAGATTGATCTGTTGCTCCCCAACCGCCAAGTATTACATTAAAGAATGAACGATTCATTCCTTTGCACATAATATAGGACAAGATTGCGCCTGATGAACCAACTAACGCTCCTGTAATTATCAAAGCAGTATTTTCTAATGTAAAACCAATTCCCGATGCTGCCCACCCAGAGTATGAATTAAGCATGGAAATTACAACTGGCATGTCAGCACCGCCTATTGGAATAATCAATAATACCCCTAGTAAAAAAGAAATTACTATTATTCTCCAAAATAAACTGTCCGATTGAGTCTTGCACAAATAAAAGATCAAAACTATTATTGTAATGCCTAGAATTAAATTTAAATAATGTTGCCCTTTGAAAGTTATTGGAGAGCCTGACATTATTCCTCTAAGTTTTAAAAAAGCTATAACTGATCCTGTAAATGTTATTGCTCCTATCGAAGCTCCTAAAGACATTTCAATTAAACTTGCTATTTTAATGCTACCTGGAGAACCTAAATTAAATATTTCAGGATTTAAAAAAGCTGATATAGCAACAAAAACAGCTGCTAGTCCAACTAAACTATGAAAGCCTGCAACAAGTTCGGGCATTGCTGTCATTGGTATTTTAAATGCAATAAATGTACCTATTGATCCGCCAATCAACAGTAAAATTAATAAATATAAAAACCCAGTAGAGAAATTGCCAACCGAAACAATAGTAACGCATATAGCTATTACCATTCCAATTATTCCAAATAAATTTCCTTGTCTTGAAGTTTCTGGTGAAGAAAGACCTCTTAGAGCTAAAATAAATAGTACTCCTGAAATAAGATAAAATACTGCTAATAGATTTGCTGAAATCATTATTTATCTTTCTTTTTTTTTTTATACATAGCCAGCATTCTTTGGGTAACTAGAAAACCTCCAAAAATATTCACTGCAGCTAAAATAATTGCTAAGAAACCAAAGATATTTGCTGTATCAAATATACCTCCTGTCTTGCTTGCTAAAGCTGCTATGATAGCTCCTACTATAATCACTGAAGAAATTGCATTTGTTACTGACATTAAAGGTGTGTGTAAAGATGGGGTAACACTCCAAACAACATAATATCCAATAAATATAGAAAGTATAAAAATACTAAATCTGAATATAAAAGGATCTATTTCCATAAATTTACTGTATTATTGTTTTTGCAATAATTTCATCCTCTAGATTAATATTAATTTTTTTATTTTCTTTATCATATAAATTGGAAACAAAATTAAACACATTTTTAGCATAAAGACTGGAAGATGAATTGGGTAATTTATTTAAAATATTTCTTTCACCCATTATTTTAACCCCGTTTTTTTCAATAATTTTGTCGATTTCAGTAAATGCTACGTTTCCACCCTGAGCTGCTGCTAAATCATATATAACCGATCCAGGATTCATATTTTCCAACATGCTTTCCTTAATAATTAATGGAGCTTTTTTTCCTGGCAACAAAGCTGTGCAGATTACAATATCAATTTTTTTAAGAGTATTGCTTAATAAATCTTCTTGTTTTTTTTTAAATTCTTCAGATGTTTCTTTTGCGTATCCACCCTCGGTTTCTAAATTTTCAAATCCTTCCACGGTTAAAAATTTTCCACCTAAACTCTCCACTTGCTCTTTTGATGTCATTCTAACGTCTGTTGCAAAGACAATTGCTCCCATTCTCTTAGCTGTAGCTATAGCTTGCAAACCAGCAACACCAGCTCCGATAACTAAAACTTTTGCCGCAGGAATAGTTCCTGCTGCTGTCATCATCATAGGTATAGCCTTTTCAAAAGTAGAGAATGATTCAACTACAGCTTTATACCCTGCTAAATTTGCTTGAGACGAAAGTACATCCATTGACTGTGCTCTTGTTATTCTAGGTAATAAATCTAAAGAAAATAAGTTAATTTTTTTTTTTACCAATGCTTCAAGGTTTTTTTTATTTTCATATGGATTTAGTACACCAATTAAAGTCTGGTTTGATTTTAAATAAATTATTTTATCTTCACTTAATAAACTCATCTGAATAATAATATCTGAATTTTCTATTATTTTTTTGTCATCATTAAAAAAATTAACTCCAACTTCAGAATATTTTTTTTTCTCAAAACCAAGATGGCTTCCATAATTTTCGCTTAAATGAATTTCAAAACCTAGATTTATATATTTTTTTGCTATTTCAGGAGTTATTGAAATTCTTTTTTCTAAATCTTTATTCTCTGATATCGATCCTATGATCATTAAATAATGATTTACTTTTGTCTTGCTTTAAATTTTGGATTTTTTTTATTTATAATATAAACCCTTCCTCTTCTTCTAACTAATTTAGAATTAAGGTCCCTTTTTTTTAAGGATTTAAGTGAACTTGCTATCTTCATAACTTTTTTTTGTATTCTTAATAAACGAAGAAATATAATCTTTCAAATGTAATTTTCCATATTTTTTATATATTTTGTTATTTAATGACATATTAGTCAAAGCTGATGCATATCTTTCTCCTTTTCTTTTAGGTAATAATTTAATTCTCGTTTTAAACATTTTGGCTACATCAAGAATAGAGAATGAATTTCTATGAGAAATACTGTAATGTAGGCATTTATTTTTTTTCCAAGCTTCATAACAAACATCTATTGTATCCTTAATATGAGTAAATCTTCTTGTTTGAGTTCCTGGTTTAACAACAGTTAAGGGTATTTTTTTTTCATATTGGTTTTCAAATATTCCAATTACTGTAGACATTGTTCCAGTTTGAATATGTCTTGGACCATATACATTATAAAAATAAATAATTTCATATCTAAAATTGAACCATTTTTTTAAGTTTTGAAGCAGTTCTAAATTTTTTGCTTTTGTAAAAGCATATGGTGATAGGTTTTTATCTTTTCCATCATTTCCTAATGCAGCTGATGTTGCTGAATAAATTAATTTAATATTATTATCAAGGCAGAATTTAAAAATAGATTTACTTCCTAATGAATTTGAATCGTAACACTCATTAAATTTTGCAAAACTTTGAAATATTCTAGAAAATTCACCGAAGTGAAATAGGGTATGTATATTTTTTTTATATTTTTTTAATATTTTGTTAACATTTTTTGTATTTCCTTTAATATATTTTACTTTTGAATTTTTAATGTGATTTTTTTTTGTTCCACTGGAATAATTATCTATACTTATGAGTTTATAATTAGTTTTTTTTAATAGATGTTCAATTAAATTTGACCCTACAAACCCAGCACCACCAGTAACAATGATTATTTTTTTCATCAAGATATTTTTCAGCCTGGCAACGTCCTACTCTTCCATGTCTTAAGACAAAGTACCATCGGCGCTAAAAGGCTTGACTTCCGAGTTCGGAATGGGATCGGGTATTACACTTTTGCAATAATCACCAGGCACGCTCTTATACTAATATAAGTAAATTATGTAAAGTAATTAAATTCGGCAAATACCAATTTGTTTTTTAAGCTAATAATTACAACAAGCGACTATATTTTTTGACAAAAAAAATATTTACACTATTTTTTTTAAATTTTTTTTCTAAAATTTGTCCTTTTTCCAACTGTAAAATATCTTTTTTAAAAAGCTTCTTTAGTATGTTAATATTAAAATCATAGAAATAGCACTCATAATATTTGCATAAAAAATTATAAATTTTATTAAAATTGCTTTTATTATATTCTACTAAAATTACTGGTTTTTGTTTCAGTATAAATTTTTTCATTCCATAAATAACAAAATGATCAAAGCCTTCCACATCAATTTTTATAAAACAAGTACTTTCAGAAATATTTAAATCATCAAATTTTTTAAGTACTAATTTAGTTGACTTAATAATAAAATTTTTAGATTTTTTACCATAATTATCCATTAGTTTTTTTTTCAAATACTGAATACTAAAACTATTATTAAAATGAAAAAAAATATTTTTATAATAAGCTCTATATAACTTTTTAGTGTTATTTTTGTTAGATAAACCAAACGGATATATTTTTATATTAGAATAATTTTTTTTTATTTTAGTAAGATAATTTTTAATTAAAAAATTATCAGGCTCAAAAACTAATATTTTATTTTTTTTAAATCCTAATTCTCTAAAACCAATGGATGAAAGTCCTATATTTCCACCTATATCTATAAATGCTCTTTTTTCTTTTTTTTTAAATAAAATATTTAATGCATAATAGTCTTTGTCATGAGGAAAAAGAAATCTGAAATACCGAAGATTATTATATATAAAAATTTGTATTAGTGGAAATTTTTCAATAATTTTAATTATTTGATGTTTTAGTTTAATTATCACTTTTAAAAAATCTATATTTAATTAAACAATAAAGTGCTTCTAGGCCATCTAAAGAAGAAATTTTTTTTCCCTCTTCATATGTCCTTCCATTATAAGAAATTGATAATTCTACAATTTTATATTTTTTATTTGAAATTTTAGTAGTAATTTCTGGACAAAAAGCAAAACCTTTTTCTTCAAGTTTTATTTTTTTAAAAATACTACTTTTAAATACTTTATAGCAAGTATGAGCATCTGTTAAATTTTGACTATTAATAATGTTAGATACAAATGTCAAAAAAATATTACCCCAGATTCTTATAAAGTGTGTAAAATTTTTAGTGTTTTGAAATTTACTTTTATTTAAAACTCTTGACCCATAAACAATATCTAAATTATTTTTTTTTAAATAATTATAAATTTTAACTAAATCATTTGGATTATACTCTAGGTCACCATCTTGGATTGCTACGTATTTTCCCTGTATATATTTTTTTGCAGATATTATCGCTGCGCCTTTTCCTAAATTTTTCTTATGTAATATAAGCTTATCAATTTTTTTTTTATGCTTTTTTAAAATATCGAAAGTACCATCACTCGATCCATCATCAACAACAATTATTTGTTTTTTTATTTTTAAATTAATAATTTTATTAAGTAATTTTTTAATAGTTTTTATTTCATTAAAAACTGGAATAATAATAGTTATATCTTTCATGAAAAAATTTATTTTAATAAATAATTGATAATATATGAAAACTAAAAAGATAGTTTTTATTTAACATTTTTTAAAAAGTCTTCGTATGTTTTTTTTAAACCAGTTGATAGATTGGTTTTATATCTCCAACCTAATTTTTTGGACAATCTTACATCTAAAAGTTTTCTTTTAACTCCATCAGGCATTTTTTTATTATTTTTAATTTTTAATTTTACGTTGAAATGCTTCATTATAGCTTTCGCAAATTGGTTTATTGTCATATCTTTTCCTGTTCCAATATTAATTAATGCATGTTTTGTTTTTTTGTTCATAAAAAAAATACACGCGTCTGCTATATCATCTACAAACATAACTTCTCTTTTAGGTTTTCCACTTCCCCAAATTTCAAGAATTTTTTTTTCATTTTTTTTTGCAAAATAAATTTTTTTAAACAACGCAGCAAAAAAATGAGATGTTTTTAAATTATAATTATCTTTTGGTCCGTAAGAATTACAAGGCATTAAGCATTTATAATTGGTTTTATACTGTTTATTGTAACTTTCGCACAATTTTACACCTGCAATTTTTGCGATGGCATAAGGTTCATTTGTATATTCTAATTTTCCAGTAAGAAGCATATTTTCATTTATAGGTTTTGAAATTTTTGCTGGATATATGCAACTTGAACCAAGAAAAATTAAATTTTTAACCCCGCTTAAAAAAGAACCATGAATTAAATTATTTTGAATTTCTAAATTTTCATAAATAAATTTTCCTCTATATGTATTATTCGCATTTACGCCTCCAACTCTTGCAGCTGCTACAATTACATATTTTGGTTTATTTTTTTTTAAAAAATCAAATACTTTTTTTTGATTTAATAGGTTTAATTTTTTTTTATCAGCTGTAATAATTTTCTTGTAACCATTATTTTTAAGGTTTCTTAATATAGCAGATCCTAAATGACCATTATGTCCTGCTAAGTAAATTTTTGATTTTTTACTAACCATTTTCTTTTAATTCATGTTCAACCATTTCTTTAACTAACAATTTGATATTTCTTTTTGGTTTCCACTTAAGAATTTTTTTTGCTTTTGAATAGTCTCCTTGTAAATTTTCTACTTCTAGTGGTCTAAAATATCTTTTATCAATCTGAATTATACATTTGCCATATTGGTCATAACCTTTTTCGTTAATTCCTTTACCTTTCCATTTTAGAGAAATATTTAATTCACTGCAAACTATCTTTATAAAATCTTTTATTTTAATTTTTGAATTAGTTGCAATTACAAAATCATCAGGAGTTTTATGGTTTAAAATTTTCCACATTGCTTCAACATAATCTTCAGCATGCCCCCAATCTCTTTTGGAATAAAGATTTCCAAGTAAAAGTTTATTTTGTTTCTTTAATTTAATTTTTGTTAATGCTTTAGTAATTTTTTTTGTCACAAAAGTTTCTCCTCTTAGTGGACTTTCATGATTAAAAAGTATTCCATTCGAAGCAAAAATTCCGTATGCTTCTCTATAAATTTTAGTAATCCAATGTGCATAAAGTTTTGCTGCAGCATATGGACTTTTTGGTTCAAAGTTTGTTTTTTCATTTTGTGATTTTTTTTGTATTCCACCGAACATTTCTGATGTTCCTGCTTGATAGAATTTAATTTTTTTTTTTCTTCTTAAACTTTTTATAACCTCTAAAATTCTCAATGTTCCCAAACCATCAACGTTTCCTGTATATTCTGGAACTTGAAATGAAACATTAACATGAGATTGCGCTGCAAGATTATAAATTTCATCGGGCATAATTAAATTTATAATCGATGAAACTGAAGAACTATCAATAATGTCACCATAATGAAGTATAAATCTTCTACGCTTTATTGATGGATCTTCGTAAATATTATCTATCCTTTGAGTATTTATTAGAGAAGCCCTACGTACTACACCGTGTACTATATATTTTTTTTTTAATAAATATTTTGAAAGATATGCTCCGTCCTGGCCAGTTATACCAAAAATTAAGGCAATTTTTTTTTTCATATATTGTAAAAAATAATTAAAATATAGAATACTAATTACTAGATTTTTATATTAAGTACATTAAATTTTTAAATAATTATCTATATAATATTAATAAATGAATAATAAAAAAATATCTGTAATTACTGTAGTTAAAAATGGAATGCCATATCTGAAAAATGCTATTAAATCATTTAAACTTCAAGATTATATAAATAAAGAACTAATAGTCATTTATTCATCTTCTCATGATGGAACTGAAAATTATTTAAATAGTTTAAACGATAAAAATATAATAGTTCAAAAAGATGAAAAATCAAATACTAGATATGGATCAATCTTAAATGGAATAAATTTATCTAATGGGGAAATATTTGGTCTACTACACTCAGATGATATTTTTTATAACGAAAGAGTTTTAAGTAGTATAGCTTCAAAATTTAAAAATAATTTAGATTGTATTTATGGTAATATATTATTTAGTGATAAAGAAAATTTAAATTTAATTAAAAGAATCTGGATTAGTGGTATATTCAGTAAAGACAAATTAAAGTATGGCTGGACACCACCTCATACTTCTATTTTTTTAAAAAAAAATTATTTTCAAAAAAATACAGATATTTATAATGAAAAATATAAAATATCTGGTGACTATTTTTTTACATTAAAATTGTTTAGTAATAAAAATATAAAAAGTTTGTATATTAATGATTTTATAACAATCATGAGAACTGGTGGAGACAGTACTAATATATACAATTTTATTAAAAAATTTAAAGAAGATCTGGATATTTCTAAAACTTTTTTTAAAAATTATTTTATTTGTGTTTTTTTTAAGATATTTAGAAAGATTTTACAGTTAAAGATTTTAAAAAAAAAATTAAATAGTCAGTACATAAATAAGATTAATTTAGAATAAAATAATAATTTCTTTTTTTTTCTATTTTAATGTTCTTTCCTTTATTTATGTCACATAAAAAAGGTATAGACCAACACAAGTTATGCTGGGTACTTACAATCTTGGAATCTGGATAGTTAATTTTAAATTCGCCAATTTTTTTTGTTGAATATTCAATATTTATTATTTCTGGCCATACAGTTTTTTGATCATTTAATTTAGTGATCCTAATAGTGTTTTTAGCTATGTTGAATATAAATGTTAAACATATTATTAAAAACAAACTTTTTTTAAATTCAATTTTTTTAAAAAAATATTTAATTAATAAATAAATTGAAAAAACTGTAGCTAAAAAAATATATGGCATTCCAAATCTATAAACTGGTGATTTTAAAAACCACAATAAAAGACCAACAAATATAAATAACAAAATATAGTAATTTAAAAATTTATTATTACTAAAGTTAAAATTTCTAATATTATTAGAAATATTTTTTAAATTTAGTAATAATAAAATTAATAAAGGCAGTATTATTGCTGCCAAATGCTCAAAAATTTCAATTTTATTTCTATTGAACCAAGTTGGTACCCAATTAAAATTCTTAACATATTCTATTTCTGATAAAGTTCCACTGTATTGCCAATAAGATTTATTAATAGCTCCTGTCAATGAACTAATTCCTTCATTTAAACTTGGACTGTACCAGTAAGCATTCTTAAAGCATGTAAATTCTAAAAAAGGAAAAAAACATGCGGAATAGATGTATTGCTGGGTTAGCCAAAAAATAATAAAAAAAGATAAAAATATTAAAGGTATAAATATTTTTTTAAAATTATATTTGTTTAAAAATAAATTTATTAAAGTAATAGCTAAAATTAATACAACTGGAATTGTGTTAAGTTTAATTGTAATTGAAAATATTGAAAAAAATAAAAATAAAATTAAGTTTTTTTCTGAATTATTGAATTTTGATTCATACAATATAATAAAATAATAAAAACTTAATAATAAAAATAGATTTGCAGGTAAATCAAAACCGTGTGCTGAAATTCTTGAGTATTTGATTATGGTATAAAACAAAAGAGAAATAAGAAAAAAAAAGCTGAAATTATTTCGTTTTTTTTCAAATAAAATTTTACTAAGAATAAAACCGATAAATAAAAAATATAATAAAGAGTTTGATAACTGAGTTCCTTTTAGTCCAATTAGTGGTAAATAAAGAGATGATGAAAAATTTAACCACGTTGAATTCCATGAGTATTGTGGTTGAAGGTTAGATAGACCAAATATAACTTTTTCTGATATTAAATTTATAATATATGGAAGATGATAAAAACCATAATCTTCATTTGGTTTATATTTAATTGTCATAATTATTACAGTTAATAACAATATAAATATTGGTATTTTTATTTCTTTAATTTCTTCAAAAGATTTTTTTTTATAAAAAATGATTGAAAATAAAATAAAAAAAATAACAATTATAAAATTTGTTATTTGATTTAAAGGAAAAAAAAAATGAACAATTAATGAAATGAAAACATAAAAAAAAATTCCTAAAAGACCAGTTTCAAATAAATTAAACTGAATAGAATCTTTTTTACAAATTAAACTTGATAATACTAAGCCTGAACAATACACAATTGATAATACAATTAAAAAGGATATAAATAATTCAAACATTTTTTAATCTTTGGTTTTTTTAATTAAATTCTATGATAATTATAATTGAACTTATTAAAAGTAAGAAAAGATTGTGAAAAAAAAACCATATATTTCAATTATAACTACAAATTATAATAATGCTACTTATTTAGAAGAAACAATAAAATCTGTTATAAATCAAAATTATAAAAATTTTGAATATATTTTGATTGATGGAAAGTCCAAAGATAAATCTTTAAAAATTATAAAAAAATATAAAAAATATATAAGTTATTTTGAGTCTAAAAAAGATAAAGGGCCATTTCATGCTGTTGATAAAGGTATTAAAAAAAGCAAAGGCCAAATAATTTTATGGATAAATTCTGGCGACTTGTTAGATAAAAATGCTACTCAAAATGTTGAACAAATTTTTAAAAAAAAACCAGGAATTAAATGGATAAATGGTAGATGTGGTTATATTAAAAATAATTTAAAATTTTCTTTTATTCCTTACATATATCCAAGAAATAAAATACTAAATGGATTAGCTCATAAAAAGTTTTGGGGTTATATTCAACAAGAATCTGTAAGTTTTAAAAAATCTCTTTATATAAAGTCTGGAGGATTAATTACAAAAAAATATTCTGCAAGTGATTACTTCTTATGGAAAAAATTTGCTAAATACGAAAAATTAAACACTTTTTTCATAAAGATTGGTTACTTTAGAACACACGCAAATCAAATTTCATCAATTAAAAATTATTATGAAAAAGATACTGGTTTCATATCTAAAAATACTGATTTAAATCTTGAAAGAATGATCTACTCAATTATAAACTTACCTTTTGTGATTATTAAAACATATATTGTGAAACTATTTTAACTTAAAATTAATTTTATTTATGATCAGTTTTTTTCTGGGAGTTTTAATTTTAATAACTTTTTTTATATTTCATAAATATAATCTACTAATAGGTAAAAAAATTTTTTTAATTGATAAGACTAAAAAAATTCCCCTTTTAGGTGGTATTTTCTTAATTATTGGATTGTTCCTCAACCAGTTCTATCAATATTACATTTTAAAAATAACTCATATAGATGAGGTTGTTTTTTATTTTATTGTTTTAATGTTCTTTGTGGCTTTAATTGATGACTTATGCAATCTTTCGCCTTTAATTAGGTTAATATTATGTTCAATTTTAATTATTTTAGTTTTTTTAAAATCTGGTTTTTTAATCAAAACTTTAAATTTCAAATATTTAAATCTTTTTTTA
>MDTE01084905.1_pt1 | contig 14713 bp, 10 predicted proteins | sample 811231 | NCBI WGS metagenome assembly MDTE01 (sample SAMN05326651, study PRJNA326480) | marine metagenome | isolation source: seawater | place: Indian Ocean: Red Sea | collected 2010 | reverse complement strand
CAAATCTTGAAATAAATCTTTTATCATTTAAATCTGGATAAAAATCAGACAAAGCTTCGGCTAGAAACATTCCTTTGTAAATAATAGATCTAGAACTTAAAGAACAAATGTAAAAATCATTAATTTGTTCTTTTCTTGTAATTTTTAATATTTTTTTTCTTGAAACAAACAAAAGTCGCTCCAAATCGTTTCTATCTATCGATCTATTGCTTTTAAAAATTACCTGTGTAATTTCTGGTCTATTTGAATCTGCGGTTGTTCCTAAAACACTTGGGTTTACTGGAACTTGCCTCCATCCATAAATATAAAAGTTATTTTCTAATAGAACTTGCTCGACTATTGTTTTTGCTTTTTCTTGCATAGAATATTCATTTTTAGGTAAAAAAATCATACCAACGCAGATCTCATCTTTTCCTCTATGCTCGTGACCTGTATCTTTAATTTTTTCTAAAAAGAAATCTTTCGGAATTTCAACGCAAATACCAGCACCATCTCCTGATCTTCCATCGGCATCAACGGCACCTCTGTGCCAAACAGCTTTTAAGGACTCAATTCCATATTCAACTATCTGTCTACTTTTCATGCCATCAAGTGATGCAATTACCCCAACTCCACATGCATCGTGTTCAAGAGATGGATCGTAAGAATAATTTTTTGCTAATAGTTCTTTATTCTTTAAATACAATTTCATGCTGCCTGTTCCTTTTTTTTATTAATATTATTTAAATATTTCTCAATTTGAACAGCAGCATCTCTGCCATCTTTAACAGCCCAAACTACTAAAGAAGCACCTCTAACTATATCTCCCGCTGCAAAAACTCCTGGTAAGTTTGTTTGCATTGTTTTTAAATCAATCTTTATTGTTCCCCAATGAGAAATCGCTAGATCGTCAGAATTAAAAAGTTTTGGTAAATCCTCTGGATCAAATCCAAGTGATTTAATAACCATATCTGCATCCAGTTTATAATTTGAGTTTTTAATCGCAATGGGCTTTCTTCTCCCTGACTCATCTGGTTCACCTAATTCCATTTTAGAAATTTCAACACCTTCAACTTTTTGTTTACCAATAAATTTAGTCGGGCTCGACAACCACAAGAATTCAACACCTTCTTCAATAGCATTACCAACTTCTCTGGCTGAGCCTGGCATATTTTCTTTATCTCTTCGGTAAAGACATTTAACCGATGCCGCTTTTTGTCTAACTGCTGTCCTGACACAATCCATGGCAGTATCTCCTCCGCCTACTACTACTATCTTTTTATTTTCTGCATTTAATGTTCCATCTTCGAATAGTTTAACTTCATCCCCAAGACCCTTTCTGTTTGAAGCTGTTAAAAAATCCATTGCTGGAAAGATATTTTTTAAATTTGCTCCTTCTATGTCAATATTTCGAGCCTTGTATACACCAGTTGCGATTAGTAAAGCATCGTGCTTTTCTTGTAGGTCCTGAAGAGTTGCATTTTTTCCAATTTCAAAATTTTGCTTAAATTTAATTCCAGAGTCTTTAAGCAACTTTGTTCTTCTTTCAACTACATACTTTTCAAGTTTAAAATTTGGTATACCATAAATTAATAATCCACCTGGTCTGTCATATCTATCGTATACGGTTACCTGAAAACCGGATTTTCTTAATTCTTCAGCACAGGCTAAACCTGCTGGACCTGCACCAATAATTCCAACTGATTGACTCTTTTGATTTTTTACTTTGATTGGTTTTACCCAACCTTTTTCCCACGCTGTATCTGTAATATATTTTTCAACTGACCCTATAGTAACAGTTCCATGGCCAGATTTTTCGATAACGCAGTTTCCTTCACATAGCCTATCTTGGGGACAGATACGGCCACAAATTTCTGGCATATTATTTGTACTTTGTGCAAGTTCAAAAGCTTCTTCTAATCTGCCCTCTGCTGTTAGCTTTAACCAATCAGGAATATTGTTATGGAGTGGACAATGTACCTGGCAGAAAGGTACTCCGCACTGCGAACATCTGCTAGATTGTTCTTTTGCCTTTTTATTTATAAACTCACTATAGATTTCGTTAAAATCTTTCTTTCTTTCATTAACTGACCTTTTTGCAGGATTTTGTGAACCAATATTTCTAAATTTTAACATTCTATCTGTCATAATTTAAAAATAATGGATTAAAGTCAGATTTTAAAGGAATATTAGGTCACAGTTGTTTACCTAATATTTAAAAAACCCTTTATTTCTAGTTATTTTCTTTGCATAAGAGATATGCAATATTTTAAGTGATCTCATTAGTTGAATTAAATATAAATCAATTAATTAAAGAATGGAAAATATTCTTCAGATACTTTTAATTTCCTTAATACAAGGTGTTACAGAATTTATCCCAGTTAGCTCATCTGCTCATGTAAATATACTATCAAGAATATTTGGTTACAAAGACATTGAGCTTGTTATCAATGTAAGTGCTCATTTTGGCTCTCTTATTGCTGTGATATTTTTCTTTAAAAAAGAAATTTTTCATTTTACTAAAAATAAAAACTTATTTTTTAAAATAATAATAGCTTCAGTACCTTTAGGAACAGTGGGTTTTTTTCTCATAAAATATGAAATAGTTTCAAATTTAAGAACTTTTGAGGTTATGGGTTGGACAACCATTATATTTGGCCTTCTATTATATATTTCTGATAAATTTAAATTAAATCAAAATATTGAAAACAATTTCACTTTTAAAAATTCAATAATAATTGGTTTTTTTCAAATTTTAGCTATTATACCTGGTGTAAGTAGATCAGGAATTATTATAACTGGTTCAAGATTTTTAAAATTTAATAGAATAGACTCAGCAAAAATATCATTTCTAATGTCAATACCTGCTCTAGGTTTTTGGAGTATTTATGGTTTTTACGATTTAATCAGGCAAAATAACAATTTTTTAAATATCAGCGCAATTTTAACAGCATTTTTATCATTTATTTTTTCATATCTAACTATAAAATATTTCTTAGTTTACTTAAAAAAATTTAATTTAAGTTTATTTGTGGTTTATAGACTAATTCTTGGAGTTATGATCTTACTTGTGGCTTATTTATAGCGTGAATGTTAAGGTTAAAATGATTAAAAATATAATAAAAAAAAATAATATAACTGCTTTTTGGAGGGATAAACGTGTTAATAATTTCATATTTATATTTTATAATTAACAAAAATAATCATTTAAATCAATGGCTTTAGTTTTAATTACAGGTTCGTGTGGATTAGTCGGTTCTGAGTCTTCCGTTTTTTTTGCTAAAAAAGGTTTTGAAATTATAGGTATAGATAATAATTCAAGAAAATCTTTTTTTGGCAAAGATGGTGATATTAGTTGGGTAAAAAATAAATTAAAAAGAAATATAAAAAATTATAAACATTTTGATTTAGATATTACAAACTTTACTAGCTTAGAAAAAATTTTTAAAAAATATAAAAAAAGAATTAAGCTAATTATTCATTCTGCTGCTCAACCCTCTCATGATTGGGCTAAAACAAACATATTTAAGGACTTTGATATAAACTCCAGAGGAACCTTAAATCTTTTAGAACTTACAAAAAAATATTGTTACGATACTCCTTTTATATTTATGTCTACTAACAAAGTATACGGAGATAATCCTAACAAATTACCTCTAATTGAAAAAAAAAAGCGTTGGGAAATAAAATCAAATCACTATTATAAAAATGGAATAACTGAAGAAATGTCCATTGATGATTGCGTGCACAGTTTTTTTGGTGCTTCAAAAAGTTATGCAGATTTAGTTGTGCAAGAATATGGAAGAAATATAGGTCTTAAAACAGTTTGTTTTAGAGCAGGATGCATAACAGGACCTAACCACTCTGGAGCAAGATTGCATGGTTTCTTATCATATTTGGTCAAAGCAGCCCTGGAACAAAAAAAATATTTTATTTATGGTTATAAAGGAAAACAAGTAAGAGACAACATTCATAGTGCTGATGTTGTTTCTTGCTTTTGGGAATATTTTAAAAAACCTAAAAAAGGAAAGATTTACAATATGGGAGGAGGACGAAAATCTAATTGCTCAATAATAGAAGCAATTCAGATAATTGAACAGCTCACGAGCACTCATTTCGAGTGGGAATTAAAGAAAGAAAATAGAGTTGGTGATCATATTTGGTATGTCTCAAATATGAAAAAATTTAAAAACGATTATCCAAAATGGAAACAAATTTATAATTCTGAAAAAATTATCGATGAGCTTTTGTCAAATGGCTAGTTTTAAAAAATTAGAAATTAGTTCTAGTCCTTTCTTTCCACTTTTTTCGGGATGAAATTGACATCCAATTATATTTCCTCTTGAGACAATTGCAGGAATTTCATGCCCCCCAAAATTATATGTAGCTAAGATTTGTTTTTTATTTTTTGGATTTACAAAATATGAATGAACGAAATAGTAAAAATCTTTTTCATTTATTGAATTAGCGAAAGTTGAAAAATTACTATTTTTAAAGTCTTGCTTCAGATTTAATTTAAACCATCCAATATTGGGGACTTTTAATTTATTTTTTTTTAGTGAAGTATTAGGTAATTTTATTACATCGCCTTCAATAAGACCTAAGCCATTACTCAAGCCAAATTCCTCGCTTTTGTCAAAAAACATTTGTAGACCTAAACATATTCCAAGAATTGGTATATTTTTTTCCTCAGCCATTTTAAGTGTTTCGAAAATTTTTTTAGCTTCTAGTGATTTCATTACTTGTCTAAAAGCTCCAACTCCTGGAAAAAAGATTTTATTCGATGATAAAATCGTTTTTGGATCTTCTGTTATAATTACATTATTATTAAATAGTTCTACAGCTCTTTTTAAACTTAAAATATTGCTGCAACCTGTATCAATAATAGAGATTTTCATTAACGCCTATCTTATAAATTTTTTATGAATTACCCTTGCGGCCTTATAAATTGGGCTACTCTGTGAAAAATTTTTTCTTACAAAACCTTCTGTGTTTATTAAGAAGCTATCCCTCCAATAATTAGCTGAGTTAAATTGATAATGTTTGAAGTATTGCCTTAGTTCATCTCTACTTTTTGCAATTCCGTTGTCTGCATATTTAGCAACATATGGTGTGAAGTCAGGATATAATGATTTCACATTTATTAATTGGGTCTTCATAAAATTACCTATTAGCATGTCGTCGAAAATTTCATTTTTAATGGCAGTAATTAAAGAATTTTTTGGCGCTGAAAATCTTATTTTTTCTTTTCTTTTAGATAAATTAATAACAAAATCTTTTCCACCAACATTAAATATAATTTCACCAAATTTATCTTCTAAGTGGGCCACACTCCTAAAGTAGTTCTCAATCAATATTTTATCTTCTTTTTCTAACACATCTGACCAAGAGTCACCCATTTCTTCAGGGCTTACTAGACTAGAATTATTTTTTGGAGGATTAATTTCTTTAAAATCATTTTTTTCAGAATCCCAAATTATAAATGCTGGCAAAAGTTCGCCGGCTTTAGAGTCAAAACCGTCGCCATGTCTATTTAAGGGCGTTACATATTCATTCATTTTTATAGAATCTTTTCTTGCATATTGATGCATTGATGAAAACGGAAGAGCAAAATTACAGTTCCATGTTTTCATAGAGCTTGAATACATTTCACCTACGTTTGGTTGAAAAGATGCATAAGGTTTGATGAATTTATTTTCTTCATCATAAATATTAATCATGTCTGCATCACCCCAACCTGCAAGTTTTAATAAAAATCTATTTTTATAATTTTTAATAGTTTCTTTTATTACGTTTGACCAACCCAATGATTTTCCATCATTCTGGTTAAAAACTATATCCTTTGAAAGTATATCCACCAAAAGTGTGGCATCCTGATTCCAGTCACTAAAGCATTTTACCTTAATATTTTTTGAAATTTGAAACCACTCATTTGATTTCAATTTAATACAATTAAAATTTTTCTTAAAATGATTGAATATTCGATCTCCGTAATGATCGGGTATTAAAAAAACTGATTTTGTAAAGAGTTTTGTTGACTCTTCATCTAAATGATCTGGATGACCGTGAGAAAACCATACATATTTTGAATTTAAAATATTTTCTCTTTGTTGCTTTGGAATTGAATACCTATGCATCCAACTGCCAAAATAAGGCTTTCCATCAACCCAGGGATCGGTAGTTAAAACTGGTTTCGAGTTATCGAAAAAAGTTGCATTTGCATTTCCTATTGTTTCAAAACCTATCAATTTAATTTCTCCTTTTATTTGTTGGAGGTCCCAGAAGGATTTGAACCCTCAACCTTCTCGTCCGTAGCGAGACGCTCTAATCCAATTGAGCTATGGGACCATATTACATTGAATTATCAAAGAAATCAGCAACTTTAAAGGTCTTTTATATAGCATTGATATGAATTAAATTTAAATGTAATTAGATTAAAAATGTCAGACAAAAAAACCGTAGTTATAACATCTGCCGTAAGAACTGCTATTGGATCTCTAGGTGGAACTCTTAAAAATGTTCCGGCTTTTAAACTAGGTTCAGCTGTAATTTCTAAAGCTATAGAAAAATCAAATTTAAAACCTTCTGACATAAATGAAGTTATAATGGGACAAGTTTTAACTGGTGGAGCTGGTCAGAATCCAGCTAGACAAGCTTCTATTGAATCCGGAATACCCAAAGAGGTTCCCTCCTATGTGGTGAACCAAGTTTGTGGATCTGGGTTAAGATCAATCGCCTCTGGTTTTCACTCTATACTATCTAGTAATTCAAATGTTGTAGTTGCTGGTGGACAAGAGAGCATGTCTCAAGCACCACATGTAATTCATATAAGAAATGGGAAAAAACTTGGTGATACAGAATTAATTGACTCTATGATCAGGGATGGTCTTTGGGATGCTTTTAACGGTTATCATATGGGAATAACTGCAGAAAATGTTGCTCAACAATTTCAAGTTACAAGAAAAGACCAAGATAAATTTGCGTATGATTCTCAATCAAAAGCTTTGAAAGCACAAAAGGAAAATAAATTTAACGATGAAATTATACCTTTTGATATAAAATCAAAAAAAGGCAGTATAACGTTTAAAAAAGATGAACATCCACGTGAAGGCATTTCAATGGAAGCTTTGGAAAGACTAAAAACAGCTTTTCAAAAAGATGGAACGGTAACTGCTGGTAATGCATCAGGAATAAATGATGGAGCCGCAGCGATAGTAATGATGTCAAAAGACGAAGCAGAAAAAAGAGGATTAAAACCTTTAGCAGAAATTAAGTCTTGGGCATCATGTGGAGTTGATCCATCAATTATGGGAACTGGTCCTATCCCATCATCAAAGAAAGCTCTTGAAATTGCTGGTTGGAAATCAAAAGACCTAGATTTGATTGAGGCAAATGAAGCTTTTGCCGCTCAAAGCTGTGCAGTAATCAAAGAGTTATCTTTACCTATGGAAAAGGTGAATGTTAACGGAGGTGCAATAGCTTTGGGGCACCCTATAGGTGCATCAGGTACGAGAGTTTTTGTCACACTAGTCCATGAAATGTTAAAAAGAGATTCAAAAAAGGGTCTAGCTACGTTATGTATAGGCGGAGGAATGGGCGTAGCAATGTGTATAGAAAGAAAATGAAATTATTTACAAATAAAAATTTTTTTAAACCAAGAAAAAATCTGAAAAAAAGAGTTATAAAAAAAGTGCCATTTACTGTCAGGGGGTACCAATACTACTATGGCACTATAATTTTGATAGTTCTGTTAATTGGTTTTAGTAAAGTATTTTCTTAGCAAAAATTTTTGTATAAGTATCTGGGAATCCAGATCAACCCTTTTGCGTTTAAAAATAAGTCTTAAAAATCGCATGATTTATAATGAAAAATTATGATGTCAAAAAAGCGGGTAAAATATGTCAAAAAAAGTGTATAATAACTTATGGCAAAGAACATTTCTGTTCCTGATATTGGCGATTTTAAAGATGTAGAGATAATTGAAGTTCTAGTCAAACCTGGAGACAATGTTAAAAAAAATGATCCAGTTGTTACTTTAGAAAGTGATAAATCTAGTGTTGAGGTTCCCTCCCCCTTTGAAGGTAAGATTGCAGAATTAAAAGTTAAAATTGGAGACAAAGTTTCAGAAGGTAGTATTTTAGCTACATTAGAAGGTGGTGAAGCCAAGAAGGAAGAAATTAACAAAGATAAGAAAATAAAAAGTATTAAAGTTAATCAAGAAGAAGGTGTTCAAGCAAAAAAAATAAATAATGATAGACCCAATGGTTTAAGAAACGGAAAACAAAAAATTTATGCTCAGCCAATCTCAAAAGACGATATAGATCCGGCTGAAACTCAAGAATGGTTAGACTCATTAAAAGCTGTAGTAAAAAATGATGGCTCATCTAGAGCAGGATATCTTCTTAAAAAAGTTATAGATGAGGCTTATACTCAAGGTTTAACTTTACCAGACACCAGAACAACTCCATATATAAATACAATTCCAGCCGAAGCAGATGTTAGATCGCCAGGAGATCAAAACATAGAAAGAAAGATAAGAGCATATATTAGATGGAATGCTGCTGCTATGGTAGTTAAAGCAAACAAAAAAAATCCTGAGCTTGGAGGGCATATTGGTACATTTGCATCAGCGGCAACTTTGTACGACGTAGGAATGAATCATTTTTGGCGTGCAAAAAATAATAAATTTGGTGGTGATCTTGTATATTTTCAAGGACATAGTGCACCTGGAATGTATGCAAGAGCATTTTTGGAAGGAAGAATTTCTGAAAAACAATTAGATAAATTTAGGCAAGAAGTTGAGAAAGGTGGTCTATCCTCTTACCCGCATCCTTGGTTAATGCCAAAATTTTGGCAGTTCCCAACTGTGTCAATGGGACTTGGTCCAATGATGGCAATTTACCAGGCTCGTTTCACTAAGTATCTAATAAACAGAGGTCTTCTAAAAGATCAAGATAGAAAAATATGGTGTCACTTAGGTGATGGTGAGATGGATGAACCAGAAAGTTTTGGCGCTGTAGGTTTAGCTGCTAGAGAAAAACTAGATAATTTAATTTTTGTTGTAAATTGTAATTTACAAAGACTTGATGGGCCTGTCAGAGGAAATGGAAAAATAATTCAGGAATTAGAGGGTAGATTTAGAGGTGCAGGCTGGAATGTAATAAAAGTGATTTGGGGCTCTTACTGGGATCAGCTTTTGTCTAAAGATAAAACTGGTTTGCTAATTAAAAGAATGAATGAAGCTGTTGACGGCGAATACCAAGCCTTCAAAGCAAAAGGTGGGGCTTACGTCAGAGAAAAATTCTTCGGTAAATATCCTGAGTTGAAGGAATTAGTAGCTAATATGACAGATGCAGACATTTGGAAATTAAATAGAGGTGGACATGATCCGCATAAAGTTTATTCAGCTTACCATGCTGCTGTTCGCTGCAAAGGAAAGCCAACGGTAATAATTGCCAAAACAATTAAAGGTTATGGGATGGGTAAATCTGGTGAAAGTATAAACACTACACACCAACAAAAAAAGTTAGATGAAGAAGACTTACTATTTTACAGAGATAGATTTAATGTACCTCTTACTGATAAGCAGGTTAAAAATATTGAATATTACAAGCCAGCAGAAAATTCACCTGAAATAAAGTATTTAAAAAATTGTAGGCATAAGCTTGGTGGAAATATTCCTGAAAGAACGACTTTTGCAAAACCAGTTAAAACACCACCTAAAGATATTTTTGAAAGTTTCATGAAGTCTACAGGTGACAAGGAAATGTCTACTACTATGGCTCTTGTTAGAATGCTTGCAAATTTATTAAGAGACAAAAATGTTGCACCAAGATTAGTGCCAATCATTGCAGACGAGGCGAGAACTTTTGGTATGGAAGGTTTTTTTCAAAAAATTGGTATTTATGCACATGAAGGTCAAAAGTATGAACCTGTGGACTCCGAACAATTAAGTTCTTACAGAGAAGATAAGAGTGGACAGGTTTTACAAGAAGGTATTACGGAGGCAGGCGCAATGTCATCGTGGATCGCAGCTGGAACTTCTTACACCAATCATGATTTAGAAATGGTGCCAATTTATTTATTTTATTCAATGTTTGGTTTTCAAAGAATTGGTGATTTAGCTTGGGCTGCTGCAGATTCACAAACTAGGGGTTTTTTGATTGGAGCAACATCTGGAAAAACAACTTTGGCAGGAGAAGGATTACAACACCAAGATGGACATAGTCTTCTTATGGCTTCCGCAATACCTAATTGTGTAAGCTATGATCCCACATTTGCATATGAAATGGCTGTAATTTTTAGAGATGGATTAAAAAGAATGCATGAAAAAAAAGAAAATATTTATTATTACATAACCGCTATGAACGAAAACTATTCTCACCCAGAAAAACCTGCTGGCTCGGATGATGGCATATTAAAAGGTATGTATTTATTTAAAAATTATAAAGGTAAAGGCAAAGCTAAAGTTCAAATGTTAGGATCAGGTACTATATTGAGAGAAATTATTAAGGCAGCTGAAACTTTATCCAAAGATTATGGAATTGATTGCAATGTTTGGAGCGTAACTAGTTTTAATGAATTAAAGAAAAATGGTATGGAGGTAGAAAGAAAAAATTTATTAAATCCAGGAGAAAAACCAAAAAAGAGTTACGTTCAAACATGTCTCAACTCACAAGAGGGTATTATATTTGCTGCTTCAGATTATATTAGATCTAATGCAGACCAGATAAGGCCGTATTTAAACAAACCATTCTATACATTGGGAACTGACGGTTTTGGAAGAAGTGATACTAGAAAAGAGTTAAGAAAGTTTTTTGAAGTTGATAAAAAACATATAGTTACTTACACTTTGAGTGCTCTTGCAAAAGAACAATTACTAGAGTCAAAGCATGCAGAAAAAGCAATTAAAAAATACAACATTGATCAAACAAAGGTTTTTCCAACAAAATTATAGAGCTTAATGTCTGAAAAAAAAATATTAGTTCCAAATATTGGAGATTTTAAAAATGTTGAGGTTATTGAAGTTCTAGTAAAATCAGGACAACAAATCAAAAAGAATGACCCATTAATAACTTTAGAAAGTGATAAATCAAGTGTTGAGGTTCCTGCTACAGATGAAGGAAAAATCAATAAAATTATTGTAAAAGTTGGTGATAAAGTTTCTGAGGGAAGTGAAATTTTATCATTGGATACTGTTGGTAAAAAAGATGAAAATAAAAAAACAACAAATGAAGAAAACAATATTGTTCCAAAAGAAATAGTAGAAAAAACTCCAAAAGAAATAGTTCCAGCGGTTCAAAAAATAACTAAAGATGGTATTTCATCTGCAAGTCCGAAGGTTAGAAAGTTTGCAAGAGAATTAGGTGCTGATATTATTCAGATACCTGGATCCCAAAGAGCTGGTAGAGTAACTGAAGAAGATGTTAAAAAATTTGTAAGAACACAAGTATCTGTAAATCAAGGAAAAGTTGAAAAAAAAGTCTACAAGGATGAATATCCTCATGAAGCGTTTGGTGAAGTAGAAAAAAAAGATCTTCCAAGAGTAAAAAAACTATCTGGACCTCAACTTGTAAGATCCTGGACCGAAATACCTCATGTAACCCAGCATGATGAAATAGATATAACTGAAATGGAACAATTTAGGACAAATTTAATTGATAATTACACTGGAGAGAGAATAAGGATCAGTCCATTGGCATTTATAACTAGAGCGGTCATCACAGCTCTTAAAAAATATCCAAATTTTAATTCATCTATTGATACTAAAAATAATAAGTTAATTTACAAAAAGTATTTTCATATAGGATTTGCTGTCGATACTCCTCATGGTCTAATGGTTCCAAAAATAAGAAATGCAGATGGGATGGGTCTAAAAGAAATTTTTGAGGAACTAAAAAGAGTTAGTAAGCTTTGTAAAGAATTAAAAATTGAAAAAAAAGAATTTTTTGGAGGTTCAATGACAATCTCAAGTTTAGGAGGGATAGGTGGAAACTTTTTTACACCTATTATCAATCCTCCTGAAGTTGCAATACTTGGTGTGGGAAAAACATTTGAAAAAATTAGAAAAGTTAATGGCCAGTTCATTGTTAGAAAAATGCTTCCAGTATCGTTATCCTATGATCACAGGGTAATAGATGGAGCAGAGGGCGCTAGGTTTTGTGTTCATTTAGCCGAAAGCTTAGGAAAAGACTTTGCTTTCAAATTAGCAGTTTAAATGAGCAAGAGAATATTCTCATTAATTTGTGCTGTTTCATGCTCTTTGATTTGGGGAACTGCTTTTGTAGCTCAAGATATGGGTATGGATTATATAGGTCCTTACACCTTTTCAGCAGTAAGGTTGGCATTGGGATTTTTAGCATTATTACCTTTCTTTTTTATATTTGAATTTAAAAAAGTTAGGGAAACAAAACTAAGTTTAAAAATTATAACTAGTTATTTGTTTTTTTTAGGTTTCTTTTTAGCAGGAGGAAATATTTTTCAACAAATCTCACTTTTATATACCGATGTTGCAAACTCAGCGGTATTTACAGTTTTGTATGTGGTAATTGTCCCTATAATTGCTTATTTCCTTTTTTCTAACAAAATTCATAGTTCAGTTTGGCCTTCGGTGTTGATGTGTCTGATTGGTGGATTGCTTTTAAGTGAACTTGACAATTTAAGAGTTAGATATGGAGATTCTTTAGTTGTTATTGGTGCTTTTTTTTGGGCTTTCCATATAGTGTTTATTTCAAAATTTCTTAAAATATTCAATTTTCCAATCACCATAGCTACATTCCAGTGCTTAAGTGCAGCGTTAATTTCTTTTATACCAGCTTTTTCTTTTGAATATATATCTTTTAAAGTATTATCAATGGAAGCTACCGAGTTGCTTTACGCTGGGGTTCTATCAAGCGGTGTAGCATTTATGCTTCAGATTTTTGGTCAACAAAATTTGTCACCTGCACCTGTAGCAATTATTTTTTCTTTAGAAGGTGTTTTTGGGTCTATAGCTGCCTGGGTAATGTTGGATCAATTTCTGAATGAATTCAAAATCTTTGGAATAATCATAATTTTATCGGCAGTTATTTTTTCACAAATAGCTCCGATGTATGATAAAAGAAAATATGGACGAAACTAATTCAGGTTATTCAAAACACGTAGGTGGATTAAAAGGAAAAAAAATTGATGAATCCAACTATGAGTATCATACAATAGTTAAAGATATGCATCTTAATACAGCTGGTATGGCTCATGGAGGCTTTCTTACTTTTATAGCAGATACTGGAATGGGAAACGCAGCCCATAGAGTTGCAGAGAATAAGCAATGTGTAACAATATCCCTTGAGATGAAATTTATTTCTGCAGCAAAACCAGGGGATAATTTAATAGCTAAAGTAAAAGTTCAAAAAAAAACAAAAACTCTTGTTTTTTTAACCTGCGAGATAATTAATGCTGAAGGTATTGTTGCTGTAACTTCTGGGGTTTGGAAAATTTTAAAAACTACTAGGTAAACTAAATACCTTTTCTCCTATAATTTAGGTATCCAAATATTGAAAATGCTAAAAGTGCGAAGGGATAAACTATAATTTTATTTGGTCTATCAGGGTTTTCAATTTTAAAATTACTTATAATATCACCCATCTGCATTCCAGATTTTTTTGCCTCCCCTTTCCAGTTTAATTTATCTACAGTCAGTTGATCATTTTGTTGTAAAAGAGTTACGCCGTATTCCTCTAAATTATATTCTTTTTCAAATTTTCCTTTATCAATGACAAATAACTTATATCTTTCTCCGTACTCAGTAACCCTAGTTACTTTAATATGAACTTCTTTACCAGGATCAAAAGAAAGATTTTGAATAGTTTGGGCTGAAAGTTTTTGCTCATTAAATTTTGGATAAAACTTACTTAAAACATAATCGGGAGCCAAAAAAGATAAAGAAATAGTTAAAAATGCTATAATTTCATACCATCTTAATTTATTTATAAACCATTGTTGAGTAGCGGCAGTAAACACTAGAATTCCCAATAAAGAGGTAATTATTACAAGTAAAGCTTTCCAAATACTATCTACACCAATTAATAAAAGTTCATGATTAAATAAAAATACGATAGGTAAAATTCCCGTTCTTAAACTATACCAAATAGCTTGAAGTCCTGTTCTTAAAGGGTCACCACCTGAGATTGCTGCGGCTGCATAAGAAGCTAAACCTACTGGGGGCGTTACATCAGCCATCAAACCAAAATAAAATACAAATAAATGAACTGCTATTAGAGGAAAAATGAAACCAGAAGCATTCCCGACATCAACAAGAACTGTCGCCATAAGCGATGCTACCACAACATAATTTGCAGTGGTTGGAAGACCCATTCCCAAAAGTAAACAAAGTATAATAGTAAGTAATATTAGTATTATTACATTATCTCTAGCTATCGTCTCTATAACTATAATTAAGTTAGTACTTAGTCCTGTAGAACCAACTGCTCCAACAATTATACCTGCGGTAGCAATCGCAATTCCAACGGCCACCATATTGATTGCGCCCTTTTGAAGACCAATAATTGTTTGATTGTACCAATCAATTAAACCAGTTTTGAAATCTGGATTTTTAATAATACGGTTTACTAAATTTACTAATATTAAAGATAAGGTGGCATAAAAAATTGAAAAACCAGCGGTATATCTCATATAAACAAGTAAAAAAATTAAAACAAAAATTGGTATTAAAAAATGCAATCCTGATAAAAAAGTT
>MDTE01075299.1_pt1 | contig 14713 bp, 17 predicted proteins | sample 811231 | NCBI WGS metagenome assembly MDTE01 (sample SAMN05326651, study PRJNA326480) | marine metagenome | isolation source: seawater | place: Indian Ocean: Red Sea | collected 2010 | reverse complement strand
TCAAACATCATGTCAACAAATTTAACTATTTTAGAGGTTGGTATATTACCAAATACATTAGCTGATTCCTCTTTGTACAACTCTATTAGTTTTTTCTTATTCATTTTTCACTCCTTAATAAAAATTTTGATAGTAAATACTTTCCATATAAAAACAAGAAATCTCCATAACGACCATCTTTGAAATTATCATACAAAGTACAAATATTAAAATATTGTAAAATACCCAAAAGTTCAACAGTATTCCAATCATAATCATAATCTTTACAAAACCTTTCAAATACTCCCATAAAATAAACTAAATTACTTTTAGCATAAAACTCAACATTAGCAGTATTACCTTTAATTGTATAACTAAACATATCTTTCAATATACTCTGACCATTAATCATAATAGCATGATACAACTTTCCTAAATCATAATATATATCACCAAATTCAGAATCATTACCAAATCTTTGTCTCCAATCAATCAAAACAAATTTATCATTGTTGGTGTCATATAATATATTTTCTGGTTGTAGGTCACCGTGAAAATAAGATGGTATGGCTATTTCATAAAACCAATCCCAATCTATCCTATCAAGCATAATCATTATGGGTTGTACTTCTACACCATTAATATGAGTTATTTGGTCGAGTTTTGTATCAGATAATTTCAATATTCTTTCTTTGGTTTTTTTCTCATACATCTCTTCACAATTTTCTATAAAAGTATTATCTCTAGAAGTTTCCTTCCATAGTTTTTCTTGACATCCATCTAAAAACTTCCTCATCAATGTCTCATCTGATATGTTTGAAAGCATCTCACCCTCAACATAATCATAAGCATACATATTATCATGTATGATAGATATTTCTGGACAATTCCCATTTAAATACTTAGTTCTCTCAACTCTTAAATTTACTTTATTAGAGTTGTCAAAATATTTAATGACCTTTCCTTTATCAATAAAAATAGCTTCATCACTTTTATTAGCCACCACATCATTACAGAAAGTTTTTTTAGTTTCAGCATATGATTCATTATTACCAGTATCATACCAAATAAAATTTAACAACTTCATGTGAGTCAAACCATCAAATCCATGTATTACTTGGTACTCATCTTTTATTATTTTATGTCTCTCCAATGAATCCCAAAAATCTTCATAGTCATAAACTCCAGCCATGCCGATATAAGCAGTATCACCAGAACCATAATACAGTTTGTCTAAATACTTACTTCCTTCAACTAAACAATAATTTATAGACTCATTCACATCAACCGATGAAACTCCCAACCAATTTTCATCAATAGACATAAAATCAAAATCACTTTCAACCAAAGTATCAACTGATGTAAACACAAAAGGTTCTTTTAGTTTTTCTTTACAACACAAAAGACTATAACCAGGCCCTGCCCCAACACCATCATAGTTATCAACATCAACATAACTTATATTTCTATCAGAATGAACTAAATTCATATAAGATTTGATTTGTTCAGATTTGTATCCGACAGCTACTATTATTTCAATATTCTCATCTAATTTATCTAAAATATGAGAAATTACTGGTCTATTTTCCAATGGTAGTAGAGCTTTATGTAAACCTGAAATGTTATCATTTCTACTACCTATACCAGCTGCTAATATACAAAATTTATTCAATTAATTTCCTTCGTGTTCAGTCTCTATTTTACCACTACCTCTATCTGAATCATCTTCAAATCTTATACAATCATTTAGATGAGCTGTTGAACACTCAAGAGCTGTATAATCAGTTGTAGCTATCACTCTATGTTTAGTTTTTAAAGGAACACACCAACCATCTCCAGCCTTATATGTTCTTGATTCCATTGTGCCATCTTCATTTTCCAACAAAACTTCTGCCTCACCCTCAATGACATAATTAGTTTCTACTTTCTTTTCATGCCATTGTAAACTACTTTGATACCCGGCATTCATGTGAATTAATTTATATGCATAATGTTCGTTAAGTTCTAACCAAAGTTCATAACCCCACGGTTTTTCAACTCTGTAAGAACTTATATCTAATCGGTGAGATTTATTCTCATCAATCTTATCTTTGTATTCTTCCAATGCTTCTCGTACCCAAGCATCTTCAATGTGACTATATTTTGACATCTTTAACTCCTGTATCTCTTTTTAAGTTTATAGCTATAGCTGTTTCACCAGGTCTATCTGGTTTTAAATCATTTATCAATACTCGTGTTCCACCACCAATACCCATAATTAATTTGTCATAAATAATACCAGCTCTTCTTAACTGTTTTTCAGTTGATTTTCTCATACCCTCTTTTCTACCTGTCGTCAAAATAATCATATGTCCTGCTTTATCCCACTCCCATAATTTTTTAATAGTACCCGATAATGGTTTCATATCACAATCCATATTGTAATTACCATCTTTAGTACCTGAATACGGATACTCACATAAAGTACCGTCTATATCACAAAATATTGTTTTTGGTTTATTCATAATTTTTAACCTCTTTTCTGCTTAGTTGTCTATATCTGAATATGTCATAATCTACTTCTTTACTACCACCTATTATTTTTGGATTATTATCATGCCAATTACTAAATGTTTTCTTGACAATATCCTCTGATAATAAACCTAATTTTCTTAAATGCCATACCATTAAAAAATGATTAGAAATTGTATTCCATTGTGGACATTGTCCTGGTAAAGTATACTCATCCAAGAAATCAAACATAGTTGAGTAACCTTTCATCCAATCTGATTTAGAAGCAAAGATGTGGTCTAATATTTCTATAGATGTATGTGTCCCACCTTGAGGCCAACCATAATCAAGAACATCAGGATGAAATGGTATATGAAATTTATTGGAGTCTAGTTTTTCAAAAGAAAATGGTTTGTTCCAACAAATATCAAATCTTGCATTAACAACTAAATCGTATTCAAAATTATTTTCTTGTTCGTATTCCGAAACTAAATTTATTACTTCTTTAAATCCATACCACCTACTTTTATGTGCTATAACTCTATTAACATTACCATTTTTCAAATGTTCAGGTATTTTAAAATCTATTTGAGGTATCAATTTACATTTTTTGGGTGACAGATACCAATTAAATTCATCCATAAAATCTGTATGCCAACTGAAAATAAAAAAATCAACATGGTCATTGTGTGAAACAACATACTTTTGTATTAAATTACTTACATATTTTAAAACTAAAAATTGGTCATCATGAGGACTACCATATGAATTCTTACCAGATAAACCCCCAATAAGACCATTCATTGTGTAAGCTATTTTCATGTTTTACAAATAACTCCCTCTCTATCAATCATCTCCCAACCAGCTTTTGTTTTGAAACCAACCCTCTCACCTATTTCAGTATCTATCCTAACAACACCCTCTCGTATTTTATCATCTATAGAATTTCTAATATTTCTGTTGTTAGGATTTCCATAATCATCTAATATCAAAATTGGATTGTCAAAGTAATCTACACACTTTTGTATGTCTACGGCGACCTGTGGATAGTCATGACTGGCATCAACAAAAACAACATCAGCTTTTGGAAACTCCCATTTATCATTAGTCACATCCATCACTTTGGAATGAACATTATCACCACACTTTTTTCTAACTTCTTTTATATTATCAGCTGACCAATCATAAGCATAGACTTCTTTGAACAACCTACTGAATACTTTTGTTGTATCACCTTGACAACATCCTAATTCCACCATAGTCATATCTTTATACTTATCGTCTTTGAAATACTTAATTAAATCGGACTTAAATTTTCTTGATGTGGCATTCTTAAATGTATCTTTATGGTTTACAGAATTTAGTAATAACTCATTGTCGTCAAAAGTGTAATTGTGTTTTACCAAATCCCAAGTTTGTTTCATTATACCTGTTCTTTGGTCTTTTGGAAACCCACTATAATTCCAAACATAACCATATTTTATAAAAAATGGTGTGTTATCTTCATTGAGTTGCCAATTATGACCTAACACCTCTTTTCTATGCATATGTGTCAACTTGTAAGATAATGGTAAATCTGTTTTGATTTCGACATTGTTCATTTGTAACCAATAATTCAAAGGTGTTTGTTCAGTACCCTTTTTCACTAATTTATCTTGAAGTTCTATAAATTTATCTGTGTTATCGTAATAAAACTTTTTTAACGATTGTAAAACATCTTTATGACTTTTATTAAATATTATTAAGCCACTACTAATATAAATAGTCATATCTAATTCAAAACCATCAAAAAAGTTTTTATAACCGTTTATACTATCCTTAATCCACCTCAGATTATCCATGTCTCTCCAAGCAGTGAATTTATGATTAGTTAATTCAAATACATTAGGAGTATCCCATTTTACCATATTCATACCATCGACCAAATATATTTGGTCATAATCTATTCCGGCTTCATCTAATATGTCAAAACAAAATATTGCTTTTTGCCAATTAATTCTAAACTTTGTTAAATCTTCTTCTAATGGTTTTTCCATCGGAAAAAATATCACATCGTTCTTTTTACACCAATACTCCCATGTATTACGACTATAATCCATCCACTCCCATCCACCATACTTTTCTGAGTATTTTTTATTTTTCACACCAACCCAAAAAACTACATTCTTTTTCATACAACTACCTCATTATAATATCTCATAATCTTTACTAACTTTGGTTTATTTACTTGAACAGAGTTTCCTTTCACTAAGTCTAAAATAATTTCAGTAAAGTTAACTCCAGCTAATGTAGCAAAATAACTACCACCACCGAATCTAGGATTTATCTCTATAAATTTAAGTTTACCATTGACATCCTCTTTCATCTGTAAACATATTGAACCTTTTAATTTTAAAAATTTACATATATCAAAACAAATTTGTTCTATGTAATCATTTTTAACAATTTCTGCTTTAGTAGATATTCCCTCTTTAGTTTGTAATCTTTTTCTAGGGACAGCTACTAATGGGTTTGATTTCATATCACATAAAACATCAATGGTATATTCTAAACCAGGTAAGTACTCTTGGAAAATATATTCATATTTTTTATGATTTAGACAGTTGATATCTGATAACTCTTCTATAACTTTAACACCTCTACTACCAGCTGAGTGTATTTTTGGTTTAGCAAATAATGGTAAATCATCAATATCACATCTGTCATTTGTTTTTGGTAAAGGGAATTTATCTCTACACTTTTCATAAAACTTTAATTTATCAGTACAAATCATTATAGATTCATAATCCGACATAAATAATTGGACACCAAGTGAATCAAAAAAATGTGAGTGTTTAGAAATAGTTATTATCTCATTAGAACTTGTCGGTAGTATTAAATCTATGTGTTCTTTTTTTACTATGTTTAACAGTGCTGATATGTAATCTTCATCAAAAGCTTTTGGCACTACATAATGGACATCGGATAAATAAAACCCAGCTGACATTTCATTTGAATCAACACTAATTATTTTTCCTTGAAATTTTATATCTCTCAATGATTTAATTACACCATGACAAGATGGCCCACCAGCACTTAAAAGTAATATGTTCATAATTCTTCTATTCTTTTTGTTCTATCACATATCAATAAATCATAATTAGGTTTATCACCAACACTCAACTCATGATATTTACATCCCCAATGATCTAATTGTTGTCTAGTTAAATTATAATAATCTATCTTGGATACATATCCCCTACTTGTCCAATATTTTATGTGATAACCTTTATCATATAACTTATTTATTTTGTTTATATTTTCCTCATTTGGTATTGCTTTTGAATAACCTAATCTGTCCACTCCATCATAAAAACATATGGTTTCATCAATGTCCACGAATACTTTTTTGTTTTTCAACTTAACAACTCCTTTGGAAATGTATGAGTTTCACTATTCATATCATAAATTAATTCATTATTTCTTTCTTTTATTAATCTATTAAAATTTGGCATATTACTGTAACCATTCTCAGACCAAGAATATGGATGTGTTAGTAATTGTAATCTAAATGGATATTCAGAGTAATTTATGTGTAGTGGGTGACCATACTTCCATTTATGGTTTGAATCTGCCAAATAATGTACTCTGAAATCATCAGGTCTTTCTCCTTCAAAATAATGAAAAAATTCTTTAGCATAACAATTTATTTTATTTGGGACTTCTACATACTTTTTCAAAATACCTGGATTACTACCACACCTATGAAAAGCAAACCTATCAACCTCAAAACCGTAATAATGTTCTAGTGTTTTAATATCTTTCTGTATATACTTAACCAATTCTTTATCACTCATTTTTGGTGGATTTTGATGTAATCCTATGTGATGTCCAAGTTTTTTTATTTCTTGTATGGCTTCAATGTTCTTTTGAGATAAGGCATTGTAAGTATTATTTCGTAACTGAACCGTATATGTGGAAGTGACTTCTAAATCTTTTTCTATGCGAGCTAGTATCAAAGCTCTATCAATCGAAAATTCTATATCATGTCTCAACACACAAAATCTAGAACCATGACCAGGTGAAAGTAACACTTGTGCGAAGTCTTTTATTGGTAAGTGTTGTTTTACTAGTGTGATTATATTTTTATATTCATTATATGAAAATGGATTCATTTTATACTCTCGATTTGTTTTTTGACAGCTTCAAAACTAAACACCTCATTTACTTTTAACCAAGCATAATTTATTGTTTCTAAATATTTTTCTTTATCATCTATGTACTGACTTACTTTGTTTTCTAGAATCTCTGAATCACAAGTCGCTGTCTCAGGAAATAAAATATGATGATAATCATTAACACCCCCAATGTTTATGGTACCTGTACTAGCCACAAGTGGACATTGATTACCTGGAAAATAATCTATCGGATCTAGATTGAAATGAAAAGCACAAGATGACCAATTTGTAATGAACTCTTGTAACGACATATAATCAAATTTTTGACCTGGATTCAATGGTTTGTATTTAATCGGAATGTTATACTTTTCTCCGATATATTTTGAAAATTTATATGTACTAGATCTTCTCTCCATCGGATTAGGTAAATATGCCCAAATAGCCAAATCCTTGTCACCATAAAAATTATCATATAGATAATCTACATTACAAGGAATAGCTACAAAATTAAAAGGTTTTTCACAACCCTTTGCTATCTCATAGTATCCCTCTTCTGTAGGTCTATTTGTGATTACACTATCACACTCATTCAAAAATCTAATTCTACTCTTGAATATCTCGTGTTCGTAATCATATGGTTGTCCTACCCACAATTCTTTTATCCAACCAACAATTTTCGCATTAGGATACTTTTTTCTAATAACATCAACATTATATTTTGGATTGGATAGTAATTTTTCTATGGATAAAAATATTAAATCTAAATCTAAATCTGGTAAATTATCTTCCCAATCTTTCCAATTTATAAAATAACCATCATACAATGAGGGATAACTCCACATACTAGAATAAAATTCATTACCAATTGAAACGTTAAAACTGTATGGGACACCATCAAAATCATAACCTTTTTTATCCTTAACCCTATATGACTTTACAGCTCCAACACTATCTACAATTAACGCAAAGTTCATAGATTTCTTTTTTTCCTAATTAATAAACCAAAATCAAAAAAATATAAATAATCTATATTAGTTCCCATATAACAATTTATAGCATGTTCTGGATTTTCAACAATGGGTTCTCTATCATTGAAACTAGTATTCAATACAATTGGTACACCAGACTTCTTGAACCATTTACTAATAAATCCATGATACCATTTATTATCTTTTTCCGATACTGTTTGTAATCTAGCTGTTCCATCAAAGTGTAGAACAGCTGGTACTTTATCTTTCATATCCTCTTTAAAGTTCAGACAGAAAGACATATAAGGACTATCTACATCTCGGTTAAACCAATTTTTTACTTCCTCTTTTAATATTGATGGAGCAAATGGTCTATACCATTGTCTATGTTTGACTCTTTCATTAATCTTGTCTTTCATTTCAAGACTTCTTGGATCTGCTAATATACTTCTATTACCGAGGGCTCTACGACCTGACTCCGAACCACCACCAAATACTGATATTATATTTTGTTCATCTAGTAGTTCTACAACTCTATCGTCATCACATTCTTCTACAACTATTTGGTCTTTATACTTACCTAAAGCCTCATCTACCTTATCTCTTCCATATGTTTCACCTAAATAAGTCGGACTGTTATCATCCCATTTTATTCTCTCGTTACCCAATTCATTGTGGTAAATATATTGAGCTGCTCCTAAGCAAAGACCAGCATCATATGGCACTGGTGGTGTATATATTTCATCGATATCAAACCAATCATAGATTTTTGTAATACCCACACAATTTAAAGCCACTCCACCTGAAAGACAAATGTTTTTTGAGGAATATTTTTCCAAACCCATTTTGACAAGTTCTTTCATAGCATCCTCTGTCCATTGTTGTAAACCAGCTGCCATATCAAACTTTAATTGTTCAACTTCTTTCTCATCCATATTACTTAAAGTTGTTTCATTTAAAAATTTATAAAAAATATCCACAAAGAAATAACCAGGAGCACTTTGTTTGTGTTGATTTTCCATCCAATCTATCCAACTCCTAAACTTCTGTCTATCTCCCATAGCAGCCATCGCCATCACACTACCAGCTTGATGTCCATATGGATATCCTGTATTCAATCCGAATATATCTTTTGTAAATCTAGACCAAACATTACCAATGTTTAATTGTTGTTGTGGTATGATTAAAAGTGGTTCTATTTTAGTTCCAATACCTTTCCAAATTGTTGTACAAGTAGCCTCACCATCTAACTCAATACCACCACCATCCATAGTGATGATTAATGACTCCTCTAAATTACTTGAATAAAAAGCATTAGCAGCATGAGCTTGATGATGTCCAACACCATAAATTTCATGATTGAAATCATCACTTACTTTAACACATCTTTTACTACCATCCTTAAACCCATCTAATGGTGAACAAGTCACCCAATAATCTATATCATCTTGGGTTTTATAAACATCTTTAAATAACTGAAATGAATCACCTTTAGGTTCTTTTTCCCTTGTGTACCTTTCAAGTTCAGCATGTATAGTTGGGATACCATCTTCCAATACACAAAAAGAAGAATCGTGTCCATTCCAAAGTCCTGCTATTTTCATACATCACTCCTATCGATTTTAATTGTATCTAAATTTTTAAAAATATTATACCAATGTAAACATATATTTTCTAATTTATAATTTTCTATAAATTCTTTTCTAAAATTTTTAGGTATATGTGAATAGTTTTTATAATTGATTATAATATCCTCAACCTTTTCTATCAAATCAGACCAATCAGATTTTACTGATATATATGTAACATCATTTATATATGGATTTGGATATGTATCTATATTATTCATCTCTGGTTTTACCATTAAAGTGCCAAATTGCATTAATTCAAAATCTCTATAACAAACTTCACCTTGACCAAATGGAGATAGAGCTATCTTAGACTGCCACAACTCTCTAACATATTCTTCCTTCGGTAATTTACCAGTTAAGATACTATACTTATTTTCATACTCCTTCAATGCTTTCCAAGCACCAACTCTATGTTCTGTATATTGTATACCTGGAGCCACCACTTGATTGAATGGAACTGGTTTATGTTCACCTTGATATATAGCACATATGTCATTTATTTTATCCTCACATATATCAACATGATTATGATAATCTGGTAATAAAGAACCAAGATTAAAACCAGTCAACTTAATTCTTGACCACAAGTCATCACTAATGTCATAAGAAACATCTAAATCACTACCTTGACCAAACCACCACTTTCCATAAGCATATGTTTCGTTGTAATCTTTTTTATTTTTTAACAATTGATTTTTGAACAGGTAAATTGCATCACTTTTTTCAAAGACCTCATAACTACCCAATAAAGAAGTGGAATCAAAACCATCAAATAAAAAATAATCACCACCCTCACTTAACGTTTCTATATTACTCAATCCCCAATCTACACTATCTTTTAATGTCAAACTCATATCCCAAAAATCAGACATTCCTATAAAAAGAAAATCAAAATCATCTGAATTGGTTAATTCAATACTATAATCTCGTAGATGATTTTGTATAAAACTAAACGGTCTAAATATCACCTCATTCCTATCTTTGACCGGATTACATATTTTAATCTTTATCATTAATCACCTTATTTATATGATTTTTAATGTCTAATGTCGGATTCCAATCAAGTATTTTCTTAGCCTTTGTACTGTCTGCTAATGTGTAATCATACTCACCATCTCTAGCTGGTAAATATTCTTTTGGATAATCATCACCAAACATATTAGCTAATTCATTTATTGAAAAATTTTTACCTCTACCAAATTCAAATATTTGACCACTTATTGAAGAATTATCTTTACTAAGTAAACCGTTACCTAATTTAACTAAAGCATCAACGATGTCATTGATATGTGTGAAGTCTCGTCTTTGTTCGCCATCACCAGTTATAGTTAATGGTTTACCCTCTCTATATTGTTTTTCAAAAATACCAACTACAGTAGCATAAGCTCCATCTTCTAACTGATGTTCACCATACACATTATAAAATCTACACGTTGAAGTTGGTAATCCAAAAACTTTACTATACAACTCACACATTTGTTCACCAGCATGTTTTGACCATGCATAAGGACTACCCCATAATCCATGATGAAAAGTACTAGAACCAGCATAAACCACAGCACTATTTGATAATCGAGCAAACTCAAGAACATTCATTGTACTAAGAAAATTATTATTTAATGCTGTTGTTGGATCCTTTAGTGATGGTTGTATTCTTGCTAAAGCGGCTAAGTGAAATATAACATCTGGTTTATCCATGAAGAAAGAATAATCCGATACCTCACGTAAATCAACATCAAAATATTGAACACCTTTTTGATTTATTTCATTTTCTTTCTTACCTGTTGAGTAGTTGTCTAAAGACACCACTCTATGATTATCACTTAATAATTTTTTTATTAAATTGGTGCCAACGAAACCAGCACCACCTGTAACCAATATTTTCATAATTATCCTCTTACTAATAATTCTTTGTTAAAATTGTCCATATAAAATTTATTCTGTTGTTCTTGTTTTTGTTTTGTCTTTGGGTGATATAAACTCAACTCCTCTTGTGGTGGTAAATGAGAGTATGTTTTACAACCTGTGATGTATTCATGTAATGGTCTAGTCCATCTTATTTCTTTTTTATTTTTAAATACTCTGGCTTGATAATCGGGATAATTTATCCAACCTTGTTCAGAAACTCTCCAACCCCATCTTTGTACATCCTCTTGGGTAAACCCATCTACTGTATTTACTCGTGGTATCCAAATTAAATCAACCTCATTTATTTGTAATATATCTTTTAATTGTGAGAGTAATATTTCATGTGGATATTCATCAGCATCAATGTGAAATATATAATCCCCACTTGAATTTTCTATAACTGAATTCTTATGAGAAGCAAAATCTTTATCAAGTTTTCTCTGATATACCTTTATCATTTTGCGGTGAGCATATTGTTGAGTCCAACTATCTAATACAAATCTAACTCCATCATCATCACCATCTACACAAATAACTATTTCATCTTCTTCATCTGTTTTATGTATTAATATTTCCAATAACCTATTTAACTCATCAGTTTCATTATAAACTGTAATCCCATAACTAATCTTCAATCAAAACCTCTCTTAAATCTTTTGGTAAAGAAATTGGTTCTAAAAACACTCGTGATTTTCTAGCCTCTCTATAATCATAAGTTCTATAAACCGAGTTTGATTTGACATATCTTTTTATTTTTTGATACGTAGCTCTTGTTGTACCACGAGAACCAAGATCATCAACAAGAATTTTATATATTTGGTCATCACCACTTACGACTTGTATTGAACCAATTTTACTCAATAATTCAACAAGAACAGGTTTACTTTTAATAGTGGGAATGTTACCTTTGCTTTCTAATTTTAATCCCACTAAATGAAATGTTCTACTACCATCTTTTTTTACGAATGGCATTTTGGGATTCATTACTAACAAACTAGTTAATGTACCTGTTGGATTTTTTCCTTTATATCTAAAAGATATAATATCACCTGCTTCAACTTGACTCCAAGTATATATTTGTTTAGACATTCTTAGTCATATCCCTAGTAATACCCATCATCTCACAAGCTTTAATAAATTCATATTGACCAAAGGTTTCGGCATTTTCAACATCAAGTCTCTGAGTGTGATTATTATATATTGGTCGTTCCTCTTCTGGAATATCCACTACTTTAGCATACCTCCACACATAACTATCAACATTTCCCTCAGGATATATTATACCTAACTTACCCATGTTAATGACTGATGGAAACCAAGTGATGTTTCTTTCTTTATCTTCAAAATTAGACTCTCTAACTAATTTGGGTGATTTTTTAAGACTTTCAATTAATTTAATACTACCTATTTCATAACGAGAATCACTCATAAAACCACAATTAAAACACAAGTAAGAACTAAATGTAGGTTGAATTTCCTCAAAACAATGGTCGGTATCAAAACAAACCGGACAAGTTATAACTCTTTCCATACTACACCTTCTTTAATTTAGGTAATTTAATTTTTGGAGTTTCTGATTCATTTACTTTTTTCAATTTTGGTAACTCTAACTTAACCTCTTTGGGAAATTCAGGTACATACTTATCTAGTATTTGACCAAAGTCTCTAGTCATTTTATCCAATGAAAATTTAGCCTTATTATTAATTGTCAACTTCTTCGCTCCAAGTCTATACTTTCTATAATTTTTATAAACTTCCATCATAGTTGAGGCAGCTTGTTGATAGTTCACAGTAAACCATTTCATACCCTCTACATAAAATTGTTCTGGAAAGGCATCTTTACTAACATCATTTAAACTTCCATCTATCAAAAAGGCATTTGGTTTTTTAAGAAAATCTAAATGTCCACTCCAATTAGAAGCAATCATGGGTTTCTCAGATAAACTAGCTTCTAGTAATGGTCTACCAAATCCCTCACCGTGAGTGAATGTTACATGAGCTTTTACCTTTGGATGGTTGTATAGTTCATTCATTTCCTCGTCTAGAAAATCTCCATGCATTAAATAAATATTTGGTAAATCTCCAACTATATTACTTTTAATCTGATTTATTTTATTTAACATTTCCTCCCTATTCAATACTGAAAACGTTGCCCCACTTGTTTTCATTATTAAAGCTGGTTTTGTTTTCATATTTTTGAATGTCTCACAAAATACTTTTACCAACATACCTGTGTCTTTTCTATCATTACCTAATTCACCTTGTAACCAATGTCCTACATAAAGAAAACTAAATTTTTCTTTTACTTTGTCCATCTCGTCAACAAGATTTTTTGAAAACTCCTTTGTGGGTTTGTATATATTTGTATCAGCTCCCTCAAACAAAACTTCAAGTGGTTTTTCATTTTTTAAAATACCAACTGTTTCTTGTGTTCTATCATCCACTTTTGTAAACGATATTGCATTCAAAGTATCTTTTACAAAATTAGATGGTACAATATTCAAATTCATCCTATTCATTCCCTCTACCCATTCTGGTTTACAAACTGTAGTCTCTATACCAGCTGTGATACCAATGTTATATTTTCCAACTGGTTGAAATTCTATTGGTATTACAATGTGAATATGTAATTCTGGTTGTTTAGGTAAATTTGGTTCTGACAACAATCTGTCAATTATTACCTTATCATTCTCATCATCTAAATTTAAAGCATTCATTGGTGTGTTACCCCATCGTACAGGCCAAATCTTTACATCATATTTATCTAATTTTATTAAAGCCCTACATATATCTCTACTATGAGCACCATAACCACTTCTAGTGGCTACTGGAGCTGTAACTAAACATATTGGTTTATCACTCATATTAACTCCTTACCTGAACGGTGATTCTAAAAATTTTTCTAATCCTTTAATAACCTTAATCCAAAAAATATCTTCACTTCCTCTTAAATTTCCGTCTATATTTTTTCTTTTTCTAGTTCTTTTAACTCTTGGCATCCTTGACTCCTATGCTTTAAAAATACTAAAACGTTTTCGTGGTTTCCAATTACTAAATCCTATGTCCATTTGTTCAATAAAATTTTGAGACATCGATTTAGCTGACATCATAGACTCATCACCCATAACAAATTCATGTCCTTTCATACCACACTCACTTCTTTTTTCTGCTCCCATATCATACCACTCTTTCATTGCTTGACCAGCATCATCAAATCTACACCTATCATCAAATATATATGGTGTAGGTATAGAACCAGCTAATGACCTATTTGATGGCCATATTGGTTTTACCCAATCTCCCCAAGTTAAATCTGAATTATCTTTCCATTTTCTATCATCATGTAAGGATTGTATCTCATCGTAATCCTCATGGGTTAAGAATTTATCATTTAATCTAAAACCACATTGGTCTTGTAATCCACCTGTGACATTAACTACTATTGGTGTTCCTACTGTAAGTGCTTCAAGTGAACCTAATCCAAATCCTTCGTTTGATGCTAAGTTGATATAGACATCTATTGAATTATAAAGATAATTCATTTCAACATCCGAAAACGCTCCATTGAGATGATGATCAT
>MDTE01109714.1_pt1 | contig 14714 bp, 16 predicted proteins | sample 811231 | NCBI WGS metagenome assembly MDTE01 (sample SAMN05326651, study PRJNA326480) | marine metagenome | isolation source: seawater | place: Indian Ocean: Red Sea | collected 2010 | reverse complement strand
GGCTTCGGACGATTCGGCTGACGCGGCTTCGGACGATTCGGCTGACGCGGCTTCGGACGATTCGGCTGACGCGGCTTCCGACGACTCGCCGGACGCGACCACTACGACCACAGAGGCTCCGGCTGAGACGACGACTACGACGGAAGCCTCCGAGTAGTCGGGAGGAATCAAGGCTTGGGCCTGACTGGTGCCTGGCCTCGGTCCCGCAGAGTTTCAGTTCCCGATGATGTTGTGCTCCGGACCGTATGGAAAGCCGGTGATATTCTCTGCGCCGTCCGCGCCAACTATCAGGATGTCGTGTTCTCGGTAGCCACCGGCGCCCGGCTGGCCGTCGGGGATAGCGATCATTGGCTCCATCGATACGACCATTCCAGGCTTCAGGACCGTTTCGACGTCTTCGCGGAGTTCCACGCCAGCTTCACGACCGTAGTAGTGGCTGAGCACGCCGAAGCTATGGCCATAACCAAAAGACCGATACTGCAGTAGCCCGTATCCTCGGTAGATCTCGTTCAGCTCGGCAGCGATGTCGCAGCACCTAGCGCCAGGGCGGATCAGTTCGAGGCCACGCTTGTGGACCTCCACGTTGACCTCCCAGAGCCGTAGGTGCTCGTCCGAGGTGACGTGGTCGCAGAACAAAGTCCGTTCTAATGCCGTGTAATACCCGAAGATCATCGGGAAGGTGTTCAGTGAGAGAATGTCGCCCGACTCAACCAACTTATTTGTAACCGGGTTATGAGCACCGTCCGTATTGATGCCGGACTGGAACCAGGTCCAGGTATCCATGAGTTCAACAAATGGAAAACTATTGGCGATTTCGCGAATCATCGCCGAGGTGGTTGCTATCGCAATCTCGTGTTCGGGTACGCCAGCACCGACTGCCTCAACGCAGGCTGCGGCACCTAAATCGCAAATCCGGGTGCCGTGCCGAATCAGGTCGTGTTCCTCAGGCGACTTGACCGTCCTCATCCACATAGTTGCCGAGCCGACGTCCACGAGCTCAACACCAGGAAGAGCGTCCTGAAGGGCTTGGAACTGACCCACAGTCAGGGCGTCACATTCCACGCCGACGCGTGACGCTCCGTTGATCAGGCCTCGCACGGCTTGGTAGTAGTTGTCGCGGCGCCAATCGGAGTAGACGACGTTGTCGCCGTAAGTGCGTCGCCATGGTTGGCCGCCGTCGATGCCCGCCGAGATCGTGGTGGCTTTCGCCGCATCAACCACCATCCCGTATTTCCGACCGAAATAACAGAAAAGCCAACCCGAGTAGTAACAGATGTTGTGATACGAGTTCAGCAGGCATGCGTCAATGCCTTCAGCGGCCATATGGGCCCTTAAGGCGTCCTGCCGGCGGTCCATCTCTTTGGCCGAGAACGGTGACCACTCCTTCTCACCCCAGTGCCAGCGAGTGACATGGACCATGTCGTCAGTGGGTGCAGAGCCCAACAAGGAACCTCCTCGGATCGTGACCGGGCCGGCACAGCGTTGGGCTCGATCGCTCGGGAGAAAACGGCGAGTTGGCCACCTTGTCGGTGGTCAGCGCGTCAACCGCTGATGGGGGAACGCTACCGGTTTCCCGAGCCGCCAAGGCCGGCGACCAGACGGTCCAGAATCTGATCGAGCATGGCCGTGGATGTTCCAAAGGTAAGTCGGACATGTCCTTCGCCGCCGCTGCCAAATAGCGGGCCGTCCTTGCCCAACACGTTCGTTCGATTACGTAACCACGAGCCCGGCCGATCCCCGGGCTCATATGACGAGAGGTCGAGCCATGCGAGAAAGGTCGACTCAGGCATGTGCACGCGAATGTCCGGCAGTTCGTTGGCTAGTCGGTCTAAGAGGTGGTGGCGGTGCCGGTCGAAGAGAGCGACCAGTTCGTCTACCCAATCATCGCCATGGTTCCAGCCGACGACCGCCGCCAAGGATCCCAGACGGTTCTGTCCACCAAGCAGATTGGTTGGAATCTGGTTAAATCGCGCCAACAGCCTCTCGTCGGCGAAGGCAGCGACCGAGGCCCTGAGCCCCCCGATGGCGAAGGTCTTGATTCCCGAAGTGAGCGTAACGGTGACGGGTGCCGCGCCCGGGATGGTCGCCGTGGGCACATGCTTATTTCCGGGGTATGTGAAGTCAGCGTGTATCTCGTCCGAGGCGATGATCACGTCGTGTTCTATGGCGAGCTCGACGATCCTCGTCAACTGGGCAGGGGTCAGAACCTTTCCGGTGGGGTTGTGCGGGTGACAGAGCAGAAGGAGGCGGATCCCTGGGTCCTGGACTAGTAGGAGCTCCAGATCGTCGAGGTCGTGGTGCCATCCTTCGCTGTCGCGGACCAACTGCCACTCGACAACCCGTCGTCCAGTCGTTGGGCCGATGTCGTGGAAGGGGAAGTACACCGGTGTTGGGAGGACGACGGCGTCTCCAAGGTTGGTGAATGCCTCGACAGAGGCCCAGACACCCTGCAACACCGAGGTGTTGGGAACCACGAGCGCAGGGTCGGCATCCCATCCGTGTCGGCGCGACCACCAGCCACTGAACGCCTCGGCGAACGCCTCGGCGCCTAGGTGGTATCCGAAGCCGCCTAGCTCTACAACTTCTCGCAGCTTTTCCTGCATGACCGGGAAAGGACCAAGATCATGTTCAGCAACGAAGGCCGGGATCACCTCAGGCGCCAGCGGCGTCCACTTGTAGCCCCCAGAGGCAATCTTTCGTTCTACTTCGACGTGGTCCGTGAGGAGATGGCGGCCGGTGAACACGGGTGTCAGGGTAGGGCGTGGGACTCAACGGCTGTGAATAGGCCGACCGGCTATTCCGAGAGCGGCCTCCATCAAAGATTCACCAAGTGTGGGATGAGCATGGATGGTCCCGGCTAAGTCCTCCACAGTGGCTGCGGTCTCAACTGCGAGAGTGGCTTCACCTGCGAGTTCGGCCACGTGGGCCCCGACTGCTTGGACTCCGATCACGGTGCCCTCCTCGTCGGCTACCACGGTCACAGTTCCTTCGGTTCGGCCCTGAGTGTGAGCTCGCCCCGAGGCACTGAGGGGAAATCGAGCGACCGAAGGTTTCAGACCGGCATTTTCGGCGGCATCCGGGTCGATGCCGACCGAGAGGACCTGTGGGTCGCCGAAAACAATCAGAGGGATTGCCGCCGGGTTGAAGGTTGCAGGGCGCCCACAAGCGGCATCGGCTGCCACCTCAGCTTCGGCCGTGGCCTTGTGGGCCAATGCCGGACCCAAGGTGAGGTCACCGATGGCATACAGGTGCTCATTGGCACGACGCGATGTGTCGACGCGAACGAAACCGTTGGGATCAACGATGGCCCCCGCCCGCTCAATAGCCACGGTGTCAGAATTTGGTTGTCGTCCTGCCACTATGCAGACGCGGTCGGCGGGTAGAACCAACTGATCACCATTGCTGTTCTGAATGATTAGGCCGTCAGCATCCACACCGACTGCTCGATGCCCTAAGCAGAGACCTATTCCAAGATCGCGGAGTCCGCGAGCCACCTGGCGTGACGTCCGACCATCGAAACTTGGTAGGACCTGGTTAGCGACCTCTACGATGGTGACTTCACTTCCGAGCTTTGCGAACGCGCAGCCCAGTTCGACTCCCACATAGCCTCCACCCACCAATACCAGTCGATCCGGGAGGGTGTCAGCGAATAGAAGATCGGCGGAATCGACCACTGTTTTTCCATCGGTAGGCACCTCGGGCAAAACGATTGGCCGCGAGCCCGTGGCGACGATGGCGTCTTGGTAGTCAAGAAATTCCAGAACATCGTCACGCTCTACTGATACGCGTCCCGGTCTGGTGAAGCGAGCGTGGCCCACAGTTACCGATACTCCGGCGTTGGCTAGTAGTCCCTGAACACCGTCGGTGAGGTTGACCACCATCTCGTTGAGATGGCAGCGAACGCTGGCCATGTCGACAGAAGACTTGGCGTCCAGTCCCCAAGAGCGAACTCTGGCACCGAGAGAGTGGGCGTCGGCTACTTCGATCAGGGCCTTGGACGGTATGCACCCCACGTTCAAACAGGTGCCGCCTAACTCTGCCCGCTCTACGAGAGTGACGGATCTTCCTAGGCGAGCGGCGTGAAGAGCCGCGGAGTAGCCACCTGGGCCTCCACCAACGACCATAAGGTCGACTGGACTGGATACTTCGCCGACAACCACCGGCTTCAACTGCTAACGAGCAACTGCAGGGGTTCGACCAGATCGGCGACCACGGCGCTGCGGAAGGCCTCGGCGAGGTCACCGTCGATGATCCGATGGTCGGCGCCTAGGACTATGGGAAGAGTAGGCCTAGCGACCACGGCGCCCTTCAACGCCACCGGACGCTCGGCGACCGCTCCAAGTCCGAGGATGGCGCCCTGACCAGGCGGGATTATCGGTGTGGCAAACCGGCCCCCCAGCGAACCGTAGTTTGTGATGGTAAAGGTGGCTCCAGCCAGATTGGAAGGACTGGCGTCACCGGCGCGTGCCTGAGTGGTGATCGCAGCGACGCGCTCTGCCAAGGTGAAGAGGTCCAACTGGTCGGCGTTGTGCACGACCGGTACGACTAGTCCTCTCTCTGTCGCTGTAGCGATCCCGAGATTGATTTCGTCGGGGATAACCATCGTTTCACCGGGAGATCCCTCGACGTGGCCGTTCACTACCGGGAATTGAAGGAGCGCCCGAACGACGGCCATGGCGGCGATCGTCAGAACGGTGACGGCGCCAGACCCGGGACGATCAATGGATCGGATACGGGTCCGAAAGTCGACCAGAAGGGATGCATCGATCTCGTCCATGGAGTGGATGTGGGGGATCTCAGACCAAGCCTGAGCCATGTTGCGAGCGACCACGCCGCGTACGCCCCGTAGTTCGTGTCGACCGGGGGTCGCTTGACCAAGGCCAGTTGCGGCCGATTCACCTTGTTGGTTCCTACCCGTTCGAGTGGTAAGCGAAGTCGGATTGAGTGAAGAGTGCGAATCCGCGTGCCGGACGTCATCGCTGGTAATGCGGCCGCCCGGACCGGATCCGGAAATCGCGGTGAGGTCGACGTCCAAGCTGAGAGCTAGGCGGCGGGTGGCCGGCGAGGCCTTCGGGCGGTGGCTTGGGGCGGGTTCAGGAGGAGGGATGGGAGCGTCGGTGAGGCGCTGAGACGGGAGCGATGCCGTCGGGTGTTCCGTGTCGGAGGCTTGGTCTGTGTTGTCGGCGATTTCTACCAGCAGGTCGCCGACGCGAATCCGCTCACCCTCGGTTGCTCCGAAGCTGAGGATGGTTCCCGCTACCGGCGAAGGCAACTCCGAACTGGCCTTATCGGTTAGAACTTCGACCAGGGGATGGTCGCGCTCCACTTCCTGACCGATGGTCACTAGCCATTCGACTATCTCGGCCTCTTCAAGGCCTTCGCCGATGTCGGGCAGGAGAAAAGAAAACGGCACGTCGGTCAGCCTCAGGCGACCTCGAGGACGCGCCGGACTGCGGCGGCGATCCGTGCCTCGCTAGGGACGTAGGTGTCCTCGAGCTGTCCGACTGGATATGGCACGTCGTAGCCAGAGACGCGGACTACAGGGCTCTCCAGCGACCAGAAGCACTCCTCGACGATCGTGGTTACCACCTCACCGGCAAAACCACCGGTCTGGACTGCCTCCTCAACAACCACAGCTCGGCCGCACCGGTCTACGACTGAGGCGATTGCCGCTAGGTCGAGGGGGACCAGGCTGCGGAGGTCGAGCACGGCGACAGACAGATTTTCGTCGATCAGGGCATCGGCGACCCGACAAGCTAATTCCACCTGGTAACTCCAGGCAATCACGACCACGTCATCGCCCTCACGCGCGAGGCGCGCTTCTCCAAGAGGCACGAGGTGCTCGCCGTTGGGGACCTCGCCTCGTATGCCGCGATAGCCCCGAAGAGGTTCAAGAAAGACCACGGGGTCCGGGTCCCGGATTGATGAGGACAGCAATCCCTTGGCGTCGGCGGCCGTCGCCGGAGTGACTAGCTTGAGGCCAGCGATGTTTGCCAGCTGACCCTCCAGCGAGTCGGAGTGGAGTTCGGGGGTTCGCACACCGCCACCGAACGGCGACCGGATGGTGATGGCCGGTTCGAATCGGCTACGTGTGCGATAGCGAAGTCGGGCGACCTGCCCGGCGATTTGGTGCATTGCTTGGTAAGAGAAGCCAAGAAACTGCAGCTCGGCTACTGGGATCAGGCCGGCCATGGCCAACCCAACGGCCGCTCCGGCGATCACGCCTTCGGCAAGTGGCGTGTCGACTACCCGCTCTTCACCGAACTTCTCGACGAGCCCTTCTGTGGCCCGGAATACGCCGCCATTCCGGCCTACGTCCTCACCCAGGACCACGATCCGCTCATCGCGGGCCATCTCGTGATGCAGGGCTTCATTGATGGCTTGGAGCATGGTTAGTTCTGAGGGTCCGGTCACGGAGGAACCAATCTCGCTCATAGCTCTGCCTCGCTCAGCAGTGCGAGTCGTTGACGCGCCATACGAGGGCTGTCGACCGATAGGCAGTGATCCATTAAGGCTTCCGCACGAAGAGGGTGGGCCTCGGCGGCATCGGTGGCTTCATCGATCCGGGACAGGGCCTGAGTTTCAACGGCGCTGCGGATTTCGTCGTCCCAGAGGCCTAGTTCGACGAGGTGTTTCTCAAGCCGTTCGATGGGGTCATCTCGGCGTGCTGCTTCGAGGTCCTCTGGGGGGACATACCGGGTGGGATCATCTGCTGTGGTGTGTGCTCCTAGCCGGTAGACGCAAGCCTCGATCAATGTGGGCCCTTGTCCGGCCAATGCCCGTTTACGGGCCTCGTCAACAGCGTCGAAGACAGCCGCAGCGTCGTTTCCATCGACTGTCACGCCATTGATGCCGTAGCCGACGGCTCGATCGGCTAGGGACGCTGCAGCGGTCTGCTGGTGAAGCGGAGTGGAGATTGCCCATTGGTTGTTCATGCAGAGCAGAATGACCGGTGCTCGAAGTACGCCAGCCAAGTTGGCAGCCTCGTGGAAATCTCCCTCGGAGCTCGACCCGTCACCGAAGAAGACAACAACTACGCCAGCCTCGTCCTGCAGCGTCATGCCCCATGCCAGACCTACTGCATGCGGAATTTGGGTGGCCAATGAGATCTGCAGGGGTGCAACCCGCACTGACTCAGGTAAGCGACTGCCATCGGGGTGACCAACGTTGTAGAGCATGTAGTGATCAAGTACCTCGGGTCCGTAGCGCTGGAGAGCCAGCGGCTCGCGGTACTGGGGGAGAATCCAGTCCTGAGACGGATCGAGGGCATGAGCCGTCGCTGCAACGGTGGCTTCGTGTCCGTCGATGGGTGCCACTGTGCCGATTCGCCCTTGACGCTGCAGGTTCCATAGTCGCTGTGCCTGAGTCCTTGCCGCAACCATGTCGACGAGGACTGCCAGCAGTTGGTCATCGGAGGGTCGCGTCATAGCACTGACCCTAGTCCCGGCCCTCCCGGCCGTTGTCGGGGCAGGGAGTGGAAGATGGTCGCCGGTCACAGGTGTCGAAAGTCACTTCCTATTGCCGGAGGGGGGAGGTGACCCACCGGTAACTTGTTGTGCACAAGGGTTCCCTCCCCCGGGAACCGCCAGCCCCGCTTGGAACCTGCCCCCGGTATCTAGCGCAGAGGCTGACTGCACGCCCCGCCCTCCCCGGTGGGGCGTGCGAATTTTTCCCACCGGGTCCACCTCTGCCTACGATCCCAGAAGCCTCTCAGACACTCTGGGGGTGGGGGAGGGAAATACATGGGCGACAGCCGCCGCAAACGGATCCGGATGACCGATGAAGAGATGTGGACGTTCATCGAGGAGCAGAAGAGCCTGCAGGTCGCCTGCCTCGAAAAGGACGGGTCGATTCATCTCTCGACTCTCTGGTTTGCGGTCCTCGCCGAGCGGCTCGCCTTCGGGACATACACCAAATCGCAGAAGATAATGAATCTGCATAGGGACAATCGGATCACCGTCCTCCTCGAAGACGGCCTTGAGTACGAGAATCTCCGTGGAATGATGATTAAGGGACGAGCCGTGCTCCATGCTGACGACGAAAATGGTGGTGCCGACGAAGTTCGTCGTGTGGCACGGGCGGTAATGCGGCGAAACCAGCCGGAGATTCCCGAGGAGCATTTCGAGTCAGCTGTAGAGCTCTGGGCAGCAAAACGGACCGCCGTAGTGGTCGAACCAGAGACGGTGATTTCTTGGGATCACACCAAGTTGGAAGGCGCGTACTGATGGAGGCGTTGTTTGCCGTTCAGGACGAGGATGTGGTCAAAGGACAGCTGGAGCATCGGAGGGCCAACCTGCCTGAACGGACAGCTGTGATTGCTGTAGAGGCCGAGCGGGCAGCGACTATGACCCAAGTCCAAGCGTTGGAATTGGAGCGTCTCGACTACGCCCGTCGACAACACCGCTATGAGGGCGAGGTAACGGCCGTCGAGGTCCGCATAATCGAGCTGAACGAAAAACTCTACAGCGGTGGAATCACGTCACCGAAGGAAGCAGCCAGCCTCCAAGACGAGATAAACCACCTTCTGAAGAGGCAGGACGACCTCGAGGGCCAAGTGCTTGAAATTATGGAGACTCTCGAGCCGGTCGATGCTCGTCTCAAAGAATTGGCAGAAGTGGTCGAGCAGCAGGACATGGCAATATTGGAGGCTCGCGAATCTCTCAAGGTGGCCGAAGCCGGAATCGTCGAGAAACTTGCGGAATCGGCTAAGCGTCGGACCGAAGCGGCTGCTTCCGTGGGTAGCGACCTGCTAGCCCGTTATGAACGTAACCGGCCGACGTTTGGTTCCAGCGCGGTGGTTGGTTTCTCTGGGTCAGATTGCAGTGGCTGTCCCTCGTCAATGCCGGCCGTGGAGGCTGACCGGGTTCGGTGCCTTCCGGCAGGAACCTTGGCCGATTGCAACGAGTGCGGTCGCCTCGTCGCTCGTTGATCGATACAGGTCAGGAGGCGAGGCCGGTGTTCGTCTGGTTTATTGTCGTCTCAGTCGTCGCCGTCACTCTGGTCTTCAAGAGCGCGGCCATGGACATGCGCTTGGTGGCGGTCGGAGCTGTCCTGCCGGTAGTTGAAGCTGTTTTGGGTGGACCGGGCCTTCTCCACACCCTGTTGTGTGGTGTTCTCCTGCTGCTAGGAGTGATGCTCATAGGTCGAGGTCGACGTGTGGTCCAGCGGCGGTGGCTTGGTGTGCCGATCGGTCTGCTTTCCCACCTTGTATTAGATGGGACGTGGGTTAACACCGAGATTTTCTGGTGGCCGTTCGCTGGAGCCGACGCCCTCGGTGATGCTTCGGTGTCCGATTTCGGTCGAGGCTGGGTGGGCCTCTTGATGGAGGTGATTGGCATCGGCCTGGGGATCTGGGCGTGGAAGCGGTTTGACCTCTGCCGGCCAGAGGCCAGAAGATCGCTGATTCGTTACGGCCGACTCAAGGCATAGCGGCGTTTCTGATGCTCCACGTCATTCGCCATGGACGCACAGAGTCCAACGCTTCTGGCCTCATGCTGGGACGGCTCGATCCGGATCTCGATGACTTGGGACAGCGTCAGGCCATTGCCGTAGCAGCGGCGATAGGGCCGGTCCATCGAGTGGTTTCTAGCCCTCTTAGCAGAACTAGACGCACGGCTGCTGCGTTCGAGGCAGTCGAAAAAAAGGCCGATGAGGAATTCGTCGAAATTGACGAACGATGGATCGAGATGGACTACGGCGAATTCGATGGCCGTCCGCTCGCCGACGTATCACCGGAGACCTGGGCAATTTGGAGGTCAGACTTGGATTGGGCGCCGCCAAATGGTGAATCGCACCGGTCCCTTGGACGTCGAGTACGGGCGGCACTAGAGGACCTTGCCGAGGACGCTAGGGATTCCGAGGTCGTCGTGGTGACACATGTGTCTCCCATCAAGGCGGCCTTGGCTTGGGTGCTCGACGTTGGCGAGGAGGTGGCTTGGCGGACATTTGTAGCTCCAGCCTCGATCATGACGATCGGATTCGGTCCAGGGGGGCCGTCGCTGCATGGGTTCAACGACACTTGCCACCTAGGCGGTGTCGGCGCCTGACTAGGTCCAGAGTGATTCTCAGGGTCCGGATTCAGGCATCAATTCGACAGCGTCTAGGTCTCGGATGGTAGTGACAACGCGGTCGAGCATTTCGCCGACCAGTTGGACAGCGCGTTCGTTCACTAGTTCTACGCCCCCTCCGGCCTGGATCGGGTAGCACAGGCAAAACAGGGCTGTGCGTCGGTAGTCCTCCCACAGCAAGTCCATTGGATAATCGATGCCAGATTCGGCGAGAGTGGAAAGGTAGGTCTCGCAAAGACGGGTCTCGTGTTTCCGTCGGTCGTCAACGGTGAGACTCTGGCTCAGGAAATAGCCAAGGTCGTAACCGCCGACCGTGCGGACACATATCTGCCAGTCAATAGCTACAACTTCTGGGTCGGTTCCGGATCCATCTTCCTTAAAGAACAGGTTGTCCAGGCGGTAGTCGGCGTGACAGAGGGTGGTTTGGCGTTCAGGGAAGGTCATCATTTGGGCGGCAGCGGCGGGGAACCGTTCACCGACGGAGCGGATGTCATCGTCGACGCGGTCGCCGAAGGCATTAAGAAATGGTTCCCAAGCAGTAGCCACCCCGTGCTGCACTCCCTGTGGCAAAGGTGGATCCCAGCCGCAGGGGAGCCAAGAAAGGTTTGTTGCAAAGGCAGGGCTTTCCCAGAAGGTGGCGTGGTGGCGCGCCAACGCTTTTACCGCAAGTTCGGCGAGTTCAGGTGGGCATCCATCGAGTTGACTGTGGACTGTGGCGTCGGATAGATCCTCTAGTAGCAGTACAAAATCGTCGCTCTCCGGGTCATGTTCAGCCGCCAGGCAATGCGGTGTGGCGATCGGGGTCATTTCGGCTGCTGTCCGGTAGAACGCAACCTCCTTGCGGTAGAACTCGAATGTCCGAGTCACGAAGCGGGTTGCCTCGTGGTCCGCCGGCGACTTCAGTACCACCGAGTTGGGTCCTGTTCCACCCTCGTAAGTCAGGGTGATCCGGTGGAGGAGACCCATGAGACCTACGCCCTGCCCGATGGGTTCGGCGTCGAAGCTGGCCACTCGGCCACCTTCCAAAGCTCTGGAAGCGCTCAGTGCGTCAGTCAGCCAGTCGGTAGTGACTTCTGCAACAGAAGAAGGAAAACCATGTTTTCCGGTCTGCGCGGGAAGATCTTGATCTCTGCTCATGTCGTTACCAGTCCACTCAGTTTTGCGATATTTGGTTCTCGCTCAGTCGTGATTGTCTAGCCCGCCGGAGGATGGAGGAGCGAAGCCGTCTGGCCAGCGGGTAGTGGCATCGTGACGGATGCCGTCCAGCACTACACCTTCGAGTTGAGCGCCGGTCAGATCAGCTCCCACCAAGTCGGTCAGGGAGAGGTCGACGCCTATGAGCGATGCACCCCTCAATATGGAACCGGAAAGATTCGCGGCACGGATTATGGCTCCATTCAAGATCGCGCTTCGTAAATCAGCACCGCCGGCGAATACTCCCGTCATGTCGGCCTCGAGCATGCACGTTCGGCTTAGGCAGGACCCAGCAAGACTTGCCGCTCCAAGATCAGCACAAGTCAGGTCGGCTCCGGTCAACCAGGCTCCACCCAACTCGGTGCTGCGTAGATCGGCGCTACCCATTCGAGCGTTGCCTAGCCATGACCGACTGAGCACCGCACCACCGAGATCGGCTTCGGTCAGGTCGGCGTTCCATAAGTTGGCATGGTGGAGGTCGGCATCAGCAAAAATCGTGCTTCGGCAGATGGTGTGACGGAGATCGGCGCCAACTAACCGAGCACCCGACAGATCGGATCCACTGAGCACGGCGCCGCCGAGCCATGATTCACTGAGGTCTGCCGAACGAAGATTGCAGTCTGTCAAATCGGCACCAGCTAGGTCGACGCCCGCTGTGACCTCATGTCCTCGCACCCACATGGTCTCCTTCACCAGTTGGAGGTTAGGCCACGCGACTTGTCTCTTGTTTCTGGCTCCCGACGTGGTCGCCGGCTGCACAGTCCGGCAGCATTCGTCAGTGACCGTTTTGTTGGCGGGCTTGGCGGCCATCGTGTTTGGTCTTGGCGACATTCTCGGTGGCGTTGCAATTCAGCGCGCCAATCGTTTAGGCGCCCCGATAGCTATAGCCACTATCGCGACATTTGTTGGGGCGCTGATCCTCGGCGGCGTGGTATTGGTTCGGCCTCCGGAAACGGTGCGGCTAGAAGACGTTCTGTGGCCAATCGGCGCGGGGACCATGGCTGCCATCACCCGCCCACTGCTTTACCTTGGGATGGCCCGAGGGCCGGTGGCGGTATTCGCTCCGGGGTACGGACTGACCATGATCGTGGTGCCGGCGATCTTGGGTCCGTTCATCGGTCAGGGACTGCAGACCGTCGAAGTCATCGGACTGCTTTTGGCGGTTCCGGCGGTCGTCTTCCTGTCGGGAGAGGGGAAACTTCCCAAATTTGGTGAGTTCGTCCGGAGTCCAGTTATCGGCCTCGCCCTGATAGTAGGAACGAGCCTTGGGATGACAGGCATTTTCTTGACTCAGGCAGCGCCCGAGGCAGGAGATCTTCCAGCCTTTCTGGTACTGGCAACCGGAGCAGTGATTCTGCCTCTGGCCGCCTGCCGGCAATCATCGAACCTATGGCCCGAACGGTTAGTCCGTCGTTATGGGCTCGTTCTGGGTTGCTTTACCGGAACGGCGTTTCTATTGAGTACCGCGGCATATCTCAGAGGATCGGCGGCAGTGGTTACTGCACTGGTCGCGCTTTGCCCAGGAATTAGCGTCCTTGTCTCCTGGCGGTTCCTAGGGGAGCGGCTTTACCCCTTGCAGGCCTTGGGCGGTTTCTTTGGAACGATCGCCGTGGTTTGTTTCTCGATGGCTACCTAACCCTGACCAAGGGCAGAAAATGAGTTCACGCTGCCTGAGCAGATCAGACAGGGAATCAGCCTGAAAGCTCGACACTTTGACGTCGCTATACCTGATTCGCAGTGCGGTGAAGTGTTGACTTCTGGAGGCGTCAATCACACAGGCAGACCTGCTGCCTCTGAGCGATGGTGATGAGAACTCCGTTGCAGTTGCCCGGCTAGGCATCCTGCGAAATATGGTTCTGGTGTGGACGACGAACACCGACCAACCGAGCTCGGCCTCGTCGGCGAAGCTCCTTACTTTGCCACCATCTTCACCACCAAAATGACCGAAGATCTGGATGGGTATGAGGAAATGGCCGACCGAATGGCAGGGCTTGTAGATGCCCGCGAAGGATTCCTGGGGATGCAGTCGGCGCGCGGGGACGATGGTCTTGGAATCACTGTGTGTTATTGGCGATCAGAAGAGGACATCACAGCGTGGCGAGATGACATTGAGCACCTGGAAGCCCAAGAGGAAGGTCGTAGTCGCTGGTACGCCCAGTACACCGTGGAAGTTGCGCGAGTGGAGCGAACGATCGAGTTCGAGCGCCCTGAGTAAGTCCTCTCAGATACTCCAACTGGTAGCAGTAACATTCAAAGACATGTAGTGATGCCCTTCTTCGCTGTCGCCAGATGCAACTACGGGCGCCCGTCGACTATGCCCCATCGGATCCGTGCCCAGTAGCGCTCGTGGAAAAAATAGAGAACCAACTTTGTAATGACCTCAAGTCCACCGATTGAGATGGCCGTTGCAAGGTTGCCAGTAAAGAGGAGCCCCAGCAGCATGGTGTCTGCGCTAGCAAGCACTCGCCAGGTCGCCGTCTTGGTGGCCGAACGTCGCCGACCATCGCGGTAGTGGCCTTCCTCGTCCAAAGTCCGGTCCCATTTAAGCCGCAGCCACAGCCGTTCATGCAGGTAGTAGAGCGTCATCTTCGTCACCACTTCGGTGAGGGCGATGAAGGCGGCTGTCCTTGCTTTGTCAGCCCCGCTCGACTCTTCAAGACCAAAGAAGGAACCAAGAACGCTCAGAATGACAAATGACAGGACCAGAGTGTCGATAGTTCCGACTATTCGCCAGGAGATGGCTTTGGCTATGGACCGCGCAGGCTGAATCTCTGGCGGGTTCGGTGGATCTAGTCGTGGATCTTCAGGACCAAAGATCGGGCGTTCTGGTTGTTCTTTCATTTCACATTCAGTCTGTTATTGGTCGCCGGGAAAGGGTGGAAGGACGGACGAATCTCGGTTGGAGGTAAACGCAGACGGCTCAGTGACCATAATAGGGGCGCCGTGTTCGACCTCATTTCGAAACAGAATCTCGAGGAAATCGGCGGATGGCGAAGAAGAGTCCCCAGACGCTGCCACCGATGATGCCACCAAGCATTTGCTGAAGGACATTGGCTCCTCCTGCACTGATTCCAAAGAGCGGGATAGCGAGTGTGAGATAGGCCACAACTATCAGCCTGGGAGCAAGGTGGCGTCGACGTAGCCCAATGGATACGAGAAGCGCTGCGAGCAGAGGAAGCAGAACGAACGTCACCAGAGCTTCCCAGCCGCTAAGCACTCCATCCCTTGAAAAATTGTTCTCGGCAGAGGCAATGAATGAACCAGCTAAGAAGCCGGTCAGGGTCGTAGCAGAGATGATCTGCCTGTTGATCCGGACCGCCATTGAATCAGTCTGCCGCCTTTCTCGCGGTAGGTGGTCGGACAGACATTGGCCCCCAGTCGTTTTCAGGGACTCAGATTTGACAGAGTGGCACTATGGGTATCTGGGAGCTAGCCGGCGGTTTCATCCTGGTG
>MDTE01190625.1_pt1 | contig 14715 bp, 10 predicted proteins | sample 811231 | NCBI WGS metagenome assembly MDTE01 (sample SAMN05326651, study PRJNA326480) | marine metagenome | isolation source: seawater | place: Indian Ocean: Red Sea | collected 2010 | reverse complement strand
TCCGGCTGGCTGGTCACGTCGCACCGGTGAGCCGCCGCCGTGCCATTCGCTGCCTCAATTTCAGCCACCGTTTCCGCCCCTCCCTCCTCGTCCAAATCGAGGATATCCACCACCGCCCCCTGCCCCGCAAACGCCTTGGCAATGGCCCGGCCAATACCGCTTCCCGCGCCGGTCACCACCGCATTCTTGCCATCCAGAGAAAACATGGCCCGGACTCTGCTCAAACCCGCTCCCCGAGGCAAGTTTCAACGTTGTTTCTATGAATTTCATTGACTTGACCACGTCACATTCTTGGGAGAACCTGTGGCCGCGGGGCGCAGGTGCCCTGTTGACATTGAAGCCATGAAACCTGTGGTTAGACTTTTTCTCGGAATGGCTCTCGGGCTGTTTGCATCCTTTCCTTCCAACGCCAACCCCGGCCAAGTGGACAGGCTCATCAAGGCCGACAACGCCAAGCATGAGCGTGGTGTGACTCAGGCCGCCAAGGGCATCGACGACATGTCTTATTTGAGGCGCGTCAGTGTGGATCTCATCGGGCGCATTCCCACCCACAAGGAAATCAAGCAATACCTCGCTTGGCCCGCCACTGAGCGTCGTGCGAAGCTGGTGGAAACGCTCCTGACCGACGCCCGCTATGCCGACCGCTGGACGGTATTCTTCGCCGACATTCTCCGTATTCGGAGCAACGCTACCGGCGGCAACTCACTTCTGGCGTACATGCACAAGGCCGTACGTGAAAATCGCCCGTGGGATGAGCTGGCGCGCGAGATGATTTCCGCCAACGGCACCACCGGCAAGGTTCCGGCCGTCGGCTTCATCCTGGGCGAAGACGCCGATCCCATGTCATTGGCGGCGGCCACCAGCCAGATGTTTCTCGGGGTGCGCATGCAATGCGCGCAGTGCCACAACCATCCGTTTGATGTATGGAAGCAGAAACAGTTCTACGAACTGGCCACCTACTTTGGTAAGACGCGACGCGTTGAGAATCAATTCTCCCGGCGCGTTTATACCACCGAGGCCAAGAACACAACCGTTCTCTGGCCCCCCGAACGCCGCAAGCCACCGGAGCGCTTCCCGGTCGCGCCCAAATTCCCCATCGATTTTGATGAGTATACGGAAAAGCCCAACTTCGTGAAGCGTCTGGAAGCCAAGCGTGAAGCCATCCGGATTGCGCAGACCAAGGGCGCCGAGGGCAAGAAGATCGACGACCTCCTCGATGATGTCGACACCACCAAGGCCTTCACCAAGGCCGGTTTTACCCGCGACGTGACCGAGGACGCCAAGGCCCAAACCCGTGCTCTGGACGTGGTGGGCGATCTCTACAAACAAAGCGTCGACCGTACCACCTTGTCCAAGCTCATCACCCACCCCTATAACCGCTACTTCTCCCGGAACATGGTCAACCGCCTCTGGGCCGAGCTCGTGGGCCGTGGCTTTTATGAGCCCGTCGACAATTTCCAAGACATCGTCAGCCACAAGCAAACGCTCAACTACTTGTGCGAGGAATTCGTCGCCCAAGGATACGACGTCAAATGGCTCATCAGCACCATCGTGCAGACCCAAGCCTACGCGCGCAGCCATCTCGGAGATAACCACACCGCGGAGGAAATCCGCCATGCACAGGAAGCCTTTACTGCCACCCGGCAGCGGCGGATGATCAGCGAAGTCCTCTACGACAGCGTCGTCATCGCCGGCCATCTCACCGACTACAAGTGGCCCGCCGGCGTAAACATCCGCACCTACACCGAGCGCGTGCGGATACCCATTGGCCCCGTGGAAGGTGGCGAAGACCAACCCGGCACCGCGTCGCCCCTGCCTCCCTCAGGACGGCCCAACATGCAGCCCAGCATGATGGCCATGAAGGCTGGTGGAGGCTATGACCTCGAAAACCAGATCTCACTCAACTTTGATGAATTGTTGAAGAGCGAGCTCAAAAAGGATCTTGAGTCCATGAAACAAATGAGCGACGCCGAGTTGGAGCGTCAGCGCCGCATGCAGGAAATGGCCATGCAGCGACAAACCAACAACCCACGCATGCGCTACAAGACCGAGTTGGTGGAGCGCAAGGTGGACGACAATCCCCGCTTCGGCAGCACCATGCGGATGACCACGCCAGCACCGCCCGCACACTTCCTGCGCGTGTTCGGCCAGCCCGCCCGCGATGGCCTCGGCCAATTCCGTGACGAAACCCCATCCATGCGCCAACAGCTGATGATGCTCAATGGCAAGGCCACCCATGAGGCATCGCGGGTCGGCCCATTCGAGCCCATGTACAAGCTGCTAGGTGGCGACAAGCAGGACGTGGATGGCGCCATTCGGCTGGCCTATCTGGAGATTCTCACCCGCCAGCCCGATACGGAGGAATTGACCTTTGCCAAGCAAATCGTTGGCACTGGCAAACCTGCAATGGACGGCATGGCCGACCTTCGTTGGGCCCTATTTAACAGCAACGAATTCCGCTACCTCCCGTAATTGAAATCAGTTTAACCAAAAAAATAAGGAGCACAAATGAACCAAGGATGCCTTGACTACCAAATGACGCGGCGCCGTATGCTGGGACTATCCAGCGCCACGCTGCTCGGCATGCCCATCGCCCAAATGTTGGCGCGAGCGGGCGAAACCAAGAACGCTAAGTGCGATCACGTCATCCTCTTCTGGAACGGCGGCGGCATGAGCCACATCGACACGTGGGATCCCAAACCGGGCCGGCCTGTGGCGGGTGAGTTTGATCCCATCGCCACCTCGGCCGATGGCATTCAGATCAGCAGCATTTTCCCCAAACTGGCCAAGCAGATGCATCATGCCGCGCTGATCCGCTCGATCGCCGGCACCAACGGTGCCCATGGCCGCGCCTCCTACCAGTTGCAAACCAGCTACAACCAGAGCGGCAACCTTGTGCACCCGGGCATCGGCTCGATCGTCACACACGAGAAGGAGCGCCTTGGCGACCTGCCGTCTTTCATCACCATCAGCGGCAATGCGCGCCGGGCCGGTTATCTCGGCCAGCGCTGCGAGGCCTACTATGTTGGCCGCCCTGGCGAAAAGGATCCCTACCTCGCCTTCCCTGCCGGCATCACCGAGGTGCGCGGCAACAAGCGTCTGGATATCCTCAAGCAAATTAACCTGCGCAAACAGGCCAAGCTCAGCGCCACGGAGTTGAAGGCTGTTGACACCGCCACACGCGAAGCCGTCAACCTCATGCGCAGCCCCACGCTCAAGTCCTTTGAGCTTGAGAAGGAGGATCCCAAGACCTTGGAGCGCTACGGCGACACGGACTTCGGTCGGGGCGCCCTGCTCGCCCGCAAGCTGGTGGAAACCGGCGTTCGGTTCGTGCAGGTCAACCGCGGCGGGTTTGACACGCACAACAACAACTTCCCCGCCATGCAAAACCACGGCGACGTGATGGATCCGGCGCTGGCCTCTCTCATCGAGGATCTTGCCGCCAGCGGCAAGCTCGCCAGCACCATGGTTATCATGCTCAGTGAATTCGGCCGCACCCCGCGCATCAACAATAATGCCGGGCGCGACCACTGGGCACGCTGCTTCAGTTGTTTCATGGCTGGCGGTGGTATTCAGGGCGGCCAAGTGATCGGCAAGTCCGACGAGGATGCCATGAGCCCCGCCGAGAGGCCCGTGAACCCGAACGATCTCCACGCCACCATTTGCCATGCGCTGGGCATCGACCACACCAAGGAAATTGAGACCCCGCTCGGCCGCCCAATGCACCTCATCAGCGAGGGCGCCAAGCCGGTGATGGAACTCTTTGGTTAAACAACCGATCTCAAAAACGCCCCGCCAATGCTCCGGCGGGGCGTTTTTTTGTGCCCGGAATTGTTGGTCTTACACAAATTTTACTCAATTTCTGGGAAAAAATGCCGATATCAACTTGAAGCCAGGGAGGAAATGTCCCCATTGTGCTGACCGGTCAAAATGAAAGGGCATTGTTACATGTTCCCCGCCGTTGTGGCATGCGGATTCGTGGGTTGCGTATCGCCTGACACGGAGCCCGCAAATCCGCTCAGCGTGCCCACGCATTTCAGTGCAGCATCGACCAACGCACCCGTGGCCAACGGATGGCTGGCTGATTTCAATGCACCCCGTCTCGAGTCGCTTGTCCGTGAAGCTCTGGAAAACAATCCGGATATCAGGCTCACAGCCGCCCGTTTGAAGACTGCCGTAGCCGAAACCCGCATCGTCGGTGCGGACCGAAAGCCCCAGATTGAGGCCAGGTTCAATGCCTCACGAACCAAACGCAGCAGCAGCACGGGATTTAAGTTGAACACCAGCCGCGCCAACCGGTTTGGTCCCAGCCTTAACCTGTCTTGGGAACTGGATGTCTGGGGCCGGCTGGCCGACGCCCGCGCCGCCGCCCACCTCGACGCGGAACAAGCCGCCGCCAACTTGGAAGCAGCTCGTTTGTCCCTTGCCGCCAACACCGCCAAGGCCTGGTTCGATGCCTCCGAAACACATCTCCAAGTCCAGCTTGCCAACCGTACCCTAGACAGTTACGAGAAAAATCTAACCGTCCTTGAAGAAGGTTTGCGGCGGGGCCTTGTCGAGGCACTCGACGTGCGCCTGATGCGCACCAGCGTCCAGAACGCCCGCAACCAACTCGCCCTTCGAAAACGCCAACACGACGGTGCCCAGCGCACACTCGAAGTTCTGGCAGGTCGGTATCCCAGAAAGGAACTGGAAGCCTCCGCTGCCCTGCCAACAATGGAGAAAACAGTCCCCACTGGATTGCCCTCGGGATTGCTCGAACGCCGGCCCGACATCATTGCCGCGCAAACCAAGTTCAACGCCACGCACCGGCGCGTAACCGCGGCCCGTAAAGCTTTGCTACCCAAGATCAGCCTCACCGCCAACGGTGGCACATCCAGCGATGAATTGAAGGATGTTCTCGATATCGACCATAACGTCTGGTCCTTGGTCGCAAACCTCACACAACCTCTGCTGAATGGCGGACGGCTTCGGGCGCAGGTTGACCGTGCCCGCGCATTGCGCGAAGAGGCACGTTTTGAATTCATCCAAGCCGCACTGTCAGCATTTCAGGAAGTGGAAACCTCACTCGCTGCGGAAACGTTTCTGAAGGAACAAGTCGCCGCCCTTGATACAGCAGCCACCGAGGCGCGCCAGGCAGAAGCACTGGCGCTTTCCGAATATCAAGCTGGCCTGGTGGAAATCATCGCCGTGCTTGAGGCGCAGCGGAGAAGCTTCGACGCCCAACGGTCCCTGATCGAGATGCAAAACGAAAGGCTGCAAAACCGCGTTGATCTTTACCTCGCGCTCGGCGGCTCCTTCGAAAGTGCCTCCGAAAAGTGAAGGATAAACGCAAAGAACCCGCTCAGGACAAGACGGAGAAGCCCCATACGGGTGGCCATCTGTTGCGCGTGGTCGTGGGACTACTCGTGGGCGGGGCGATCCTTGGCGGCAGCGCGTTTGCAGCCTGGCATTTCTGGAACACCCGACCTCTCACTCGGCCCATGTCCAAGGCGCGCGCGCCGTTGCAGGTGGAGGTCATCCCGCTGCAACCGGTCGACTTTGCCGTGCGGGTTCCATCGCAGGGACGGGTCAAGTCCCGGGCGGTCAGCGGCATTGTTCCGGAAGTCACGGGACGCATTGTGAAGATCGCCGCAAATTTTCGGGAGGGCGGTTCCTTTGAGCCCAGCCAGCCGCTTGTGTGGCTGGATCCCACCAACGCCGTCCATGCCATCGCAGAAGCCAACGCAACCGTGCGCCAACTTCAAGCCAAGTTGGACCTCGAGCGCATCAATCGCTCCAGCTACACCAATGCCGTCACCCTCGCCCAAGCGGAGCTTCGCAAGACAGAGGCCGCGCTTGAACTCGCGCGTGCCAGGCAAGCAGCAGCGATCGCCAGCCTCAAACTCCTCGACACTTTTGACAACTCGACCCCTTTGGCCCGGCACGAGCCGCAGGTGAAGGAAGCCACCGCCACGGTTCAGTCCGCCGCCGCAGAACTGGCCAAGGCATTGGTAGATTTGGAACAGCGCCCCGCCCGCATGGAGGCGGAACTGCAGGCGCAGATCGACGCTGCCGGGGCCCGACTAAGCCGCGCCCAAACCGACTTGGCCCGAACGATCATTCGCGCCCCCAGTTTCGACGGGCGCATTGTGGAAAAGAGCGCCGACGTGGGACAGCATGTGTCCACCAGCACCACCCTTGCGCGTGCCATTGCGGTGGATTATGCCGAGGTGCGCTTGCCCATATCCCGGAGCCTTCTCTCGCAGATTGAGATGTCCGGCATTTCTGGTTCCACAAGCCCCGGCCCGGCCGTCGACATTCATCTTCCAACCAGCGATCCAAACAGTCCGCCCGATTGGACCGGCCGTGTTGAACGTACCGAGGCGCGTGTGGATCGTTCCAGCCAGCAACATTTCCTGATTGCCCGAGTCGATGCTCCTTTTGCGCAACCTCCGTTCCTTCACGAGGGACTTTTCGTTCGAGCCCGCATCCATGGCCGCGTGCATGCAGGCGTCTTTGAAATTCCCCGAGACGCCGTACGCCGTGGTGGCGAAATCCTTCTGGTCGACCGGGAGAACCGTTTGCGCCGAGTCCGCATGGCCGAGGCATTTTGGCGGGATGAAAGGAAAATCCTGATCCGCGAGGTCATCCAAGGCAATCAGCAACGCCCCTTGCGTGCTGGCGAGTGGCTGTGCATTAGCAACGTGGATTATGCACCCGAGGGCGAACTTGTAGTCCCCAACCGCGATGGCAAACCCCTGCCCAGAAGTACGCCAAAGGGGAAAAATCGGCCCGGCAAGGCGCATTTCAGCAAGCAATGAACGCCTTGATCGCATGGTTTGCCCGGAATGGCGTGGCGGCCAACCTGCTGATGGTATTCATCATCCTGGCAGGCTTGAATGGTATTGTAAACCGACTGCCTGTGGAGGTCTTCCCGGATTTTGGCGCGGACGAGGTTGAGGTGCTCGTTAATTATCGTGGCGCCACGCCCGAGCAAGTGGAGGAAGCCATCGTGCAACCGATCGAGATGAGCATTGGCGACCTGGTGGGAGTCGAGGAGATCCGCAGCACGGCCTCCGAGGGACGGGCCAGCGTGGATATCGAGGTGGCACAGGATCACGATCCCGCCGAGTTACGCAACGATATCAAGAACCGGATTGACGGCATCACCTCTTTTCCCGAGGGCATTGAGCCACCCGTTGTCCGCTTGGAGCAAAGTTTGCACGAGGTCTTGACCCTAATCCTGCACGGGGACCTGTCGGAGAATGACCTTCGAAAGCTCGGCGAACAGGCGCGCGATGAAATCGGCCGACTGGAGGGCATCTCGCGCGTGAAAATGCGGGGGGTGCGCAACTATGAAATTGCCATCGAGGTTTCCGAGACCGTGTTGCGTGAACACGGCTTGACGCTGCAAGATGTGGCCGACGCCGTGCGCCGTTCCGCGGTGGATATTCCCGGCGGAAATATCCGTACCCACGCCGGGGACATTCTCGTGCGCACCGAGGGCCGCGCGCATGCACAGGCTGAGTTTGAGAAAATCATCATCCAGCCCCGGGAAGACGGCACACACCTGACCTTGGGTGAATTGGCGACAATTTCGGACGGCTTCGAGGAGGATGAGGTCATTATGAAATTCAATGGCCGCCGATGCATCGTTGTACATGTGGCCCGTACAGGGAACCAGAATGCCCTGGAAATCGCCGCCAAGGTGAAGGATTTTCTGGTTGATTACCGGGCACGACTCCCCGAAGGCGTAGCCATCGATCTTTGGAATGACCGGGCCTCCATCGTCTCCAAGCGATTAAACACCCTTTCCGACAGCGCCCTGTACGGCGGCATTTTCATCATTACCCTATTGGAGCTCTTTCTCAGGCCGGCAGTAGCGCTTTGGGTTTGCGTCGGCATCCCCGTGGCATTCATGGGTGGCTTCGCACTAATGCCGTGGCTGGGCGTCTCCATCAACCTGTTCACCCTTTACGGGTTCATTCTGGTCCTGGGAATTGTCGTCGATGACGCCATCGTCACCGGTGAGATTATCCATGTACACCAGCAGCGCGGCGGCAACGGACTGGATGCAGCTATCCGAGGAACGCAGGAAATCGCCGTGCCCGTGATCTTTGGTGTGCTCACCACGGTCATCGCCTTCACTCCCTTGATGATGGTTGAGGGGCGGCGCGGCCTCATCTTCATGCAGATTCCGGCCGTGGTCATTCCTGTCCTCCTTTTCTCGCTGGTGGAATCCAAGCTCATCCTACCCGCCCACCTGAAATACCTTTCTACCGGGAAACCCAAGCGTGCAAAACTCAACCCACTCGCCCGCATCCAGCGTACTTTCGCGGATAGCTTGGAATGGTTTGTTGAAAAGATTTACCAACCCGTTCTTTCCCTGGCGTCACGCCATCGCTATGTCACTCTTTGCCTGTTTCTCGGCGTTGGGGGGATGGTGTGCGCCTATACCTACTCCGGTCACATCAAGTCCATCTACTTCCCACAGATCGACAGCGAATATGGTACTGTGCGGCTGATCATGCCTCAAGGCACGCCACTGGAGGTAACGGGTGACAAAATTGACCAAATCCGGCGCGCCACAATTGAACTGCAGGGGGATTACACCGGGGAGTTCATGGATCCAAACACGGGCAACATATCGCGTCGCAGCCTCATCGAGGACATTCTGATCACAACCGGTGGCGCAAACATTGCCGGAGTTCGCGGACGCGCCGAATCGGGCGCGCCCCACATTGCCGAAGCCTCGTTTCACATGGTCCCGCCAGAGGATCGCGGCGGCTTTCTTGACACCCGCATCCGTGATGTCAACACCCGCACCCTCATCGGCGAGTTGCGCAAAAAAATTGGCCCCATTCCCGGCGCGGAGGAACTAACCACCCGGGCGGTCATTGGCCGGTTCCGCGAACCCATCGCCATCCTGCTCAAGATGCCCTACGTGCAGCGCACGGCCGAGGAGGCTGCGCAGGACTTGCAGTCAGCCGCCAATGCCATCAAGGCTGAGCTGCGCCGACATCCGGGATTGTTTGACATCAACGACACCTTTGAACGATCCAAGGAGGAAGCTAAGCCTGACCTCAAACCCAGCGCCATGCAGCGAGGATTCACCCGGCTGGATGTTGGTCAACAAGTCAGCGGAGCCTTCTTTGGCCACGAGGCCCAACGGGTCCAGCGAGGTCAAAACGAAATCCGCGTGATGGTCCGCTATCCTCGCGCCGAACGCGAAAGCCTGGCCCACCTTGAAGCCATGCACATCCGCGCGCCCGACGGCGCCGACACACCATTAGCCGAAATTGCCGACATTCGAATCGGGAGCAGTTACACCGCCATTCGCAGAAAGTCCCGTACTATATCTGCCTAAAATATCTTTAATTTGATCTCCACGATGACAAATTATTAATGTTGTATCTGAATCGTTTTCAAAAGGTCCAGTTGGAACATTAAAGTCAGAAGTATATCTAGCAATAGTTGAATATCTTACATTTGATATGTACCCTTTCATTGGTTCATTACCATCATAATTTTCACCAATGTGTATCACAGCCGCATCCATATTTGCTGGCATATTTGTGGCTGAGTTATTACCATTTCCTACTACATTTACTCCGTTTTTATACATGCGGAAATTAGTGCCTTGTTTTACCCAAGCTAAATGTACCCATTCGTCGCTTGGTATATCATGAGCTGAATCATCTACAAATAAATCACTAGTAGCGGCGCTATACATATACATACAGGTACGTCCACTAGCTTGTTTTCTTCTACCAAATATTATTCTATCGCCTGTGCTAAATTCAAAAATATTATTCTCATCAGTTGGTTGAGGATCTGTAAAATATGCCCAGGCTTCAACAGTAAAATTTGCCGCATTATCTAAAAAGCGTGTACCAGGATTATCTTGAGAAACAAGTTCTATATGGTCATTAGCACCATCAAAAAAACATGAACCTGTACCATGTGGACCATTATTTCCACCTCCTATGCCCGTAGGAGGTGGTGGATATAAAGCATCACCTCTAACTATTCTAAAATTACTGATATACCCTGTATATTCTTTAGATCCTGCTTGTTTATCACCAATGCGTAATGTGTTTCCTGAAACATTCTGACCACTAGCACTGTAATTTCCAACATCAATACCATTATAATAAAAATTTACATTTCCACTACTATCTCTTTGAAGAGCAATGTGATACCATTTATTTTGGTCTAAAGAACCTATGCTGTATGACAATTGAGTTTCACTACCAAGTTGAGCTCTTATATTTCCATTCTTAAAAGTAACTCTTATATCTTCACTAGATACATCATAAAGAAATATTGTATCGGAACCACTAGTATTAAATTTGGGTTGAAACCAACTTTCTATTGTAAATGCATCAGTACCAATGGTAAAAGTACCAACATCAAGACTATCACCAGTACCATCAAAATATGCTGATCCGTAAACAGCACCTCCGCCACCGTCAAACGCAGTGCCTGGATTGTGAAAAGTTTTTGGTATTACGGGTGCTGATGTAGGACCTGCCGCCCAACTAACTACACTTATCATAGGCGACATTTATTATACTCCTCCAAATGAGACCATTTGTCCTAGCACAACATATGTTCCGCCATCGTTTAATATTGTAAATGAAAATACATCTGTGCCATTATCTGTAGCAGATGGTGTACTATTACCGTTCCATACTATAGTCTGTGCGGCACCACCAATTTGCACTGCACTAGGAATATATCCTGTGTTGCCTTGATTGATTATAATAGCAATATTGGTTGCGTCTTCTTGTGCTAAACTTAAATTTGTAAAATTTGCTGTGAAATTTGCCGCGGCACCTGTGTGATAAAATACATGTCCATTTTGTACATTATGAGCTACTACACCTGTTGCTCCAGTGATTGTAAGAAACTTTTCGTGTACACCTCTGTTGAATATAGCTTTTGCACCAAATTCTGTTACACCATACATATTAACACTGGTATTGTTTACTTCTGCACCAATACTAATTGTGCTTCCACTTGTACTAGCAGTACCAATGCTGATTCCCAAGCCTGAGCCATTGACATTCATGTTTACATTATCAGTTGATACAGCTTGTAGTATATCTTCACCTTGATACTGTAGCTTTGCACCAACTACTCCTAGTGAATATTCAACATCACTACTGTCAACAAATTTCAAACTGTTATCGCTTAAAAATAGATGCCTTACTTTGTAATCAGCACTACCAATATCATATGTAGCATTTGCAACTGGTAGTAAATGACCTGCACTTGTAAACTGCCATCTATCTGTACCTTCGGTGTCAAATGTTATTGTTCCATCTGATCCTGTATCAGTAACTGTAACATTACTGTTGCCTTGGCTTATTATATTACTGCTACCGCTACTGGGTGCAGACCAAGCCAATGTGCCAGATCCGTCTGAAGCTGTAAGTACATCACCAAGGTTTGGTGTTGCACTAGGAAGTACATAGTATACGCTAGCATTGATATCGGTTATTCTAACCCTAGCGTCTGCGTGTCTTAGACCTAAATCAATATGTGCATTATTACCGTTACCATTATTATAAAATTTAACTGGATGATTTCCTGAGTGTTCATTTCCTATTAATTTAAATTCATTACTTTTTTGCATAATAGCACTATTTGTATTACTAGTTGCTATTTTAATTGCAGTTTCTCCAGTGCCGTTAACCCAAATTCTAACATTACCGTTACTAGTAGGCCCACCATAAAAATAATAGCCTTCATATCCACTATCGTCATTATTTGCATCTGTCTTAAAAGTCATTGTAGTGGCATCAGTAGAAAGTTGACTTGCTGAAAAACTTATATCACCTGTGCCGCCACCGCCAGCAATTGTTATAGTTTTTGTTGCACCTGTGCCAGTTGCAGTTACACCAGCACCTACAAAGTTTAAAGTTGTTCCAGCTGTTGATAACGCACTTCCTTCATCTTGAACTGTTACTCCACCGCCACCACCGGTTCCAATTCCTACCCAAGCATAGTCACTTCCATTCCAACTTAAATATTGCCCAGTGGTTGCACTGGCTTGATTCAAATGTAAATCTATATTTGTGTTAAGATTTGCAGTTGGCAAATATGGACTCAAATCAGTGTAGTTTGCCAGTTTGATCCAGTTACCTCCGTGAGCAAAATAACCAGCGCCTGTGGCATGCACATGAGCAAACATACCATGATAGGTTGTAGCATTTGGCAAGTCACCTTCTGTAGCATACATATTTGCAAATAATACTTTATTACCTGCTCCGTCAATGTCTCCAGCCATAGTGCCACCTGCTAGAGGTAGTTTTGCGGCAATATTATTTGCTGTAGTTGTTGCAAAGTTTGGATCGTCTCCTAATGCCGCCGCCAGTTCATTTAGTGTGTCCATTGTACCTGGTGCCGCATCTACTAGTGCATCTACTTTAAGTTGAGCTCTTGCATCTGCTCTAGCATCTGTATAGTATAAGTTAGTTGTGCCTTCTGACAACCCATCTGTATCACTAGGTATATCGCTTGTAAGTGCTAGTGTTCCTGAACCGCCTGGAATAATATGACCATTTACTGTACCAGTAACTTGTATACCTGCACCACTTGCCGCCATTATTCTCAGTCTTTCAGTAACACTCGAACCATCAAATGTACTCATAATCAGCGTATTTGTTGTTCCGCCTGTGCCATCTAATTTAATACTTGCGGCTTCAACTCCGTTTTGACCAGTCCAACTTATTCCTTGTGAAAGTGTGTTATCTAGTCTTTGTAATGTGATAATAGGTGCTGATTGTTGTAAATGTAAAAGTGTTGCGGCATTTGTTACATTACCAATACCTACTCCGCCAGTACCATCTGGATCAAGTCTGATATGACCACTGTTGGTTGTAACTATTTCAAAACCATTCATGTCTAAGTTACCACCAAGTTGTGGTGTTGTGTCTTCAACTACGTTCAGTATTCCAGTACCAGCACCTCCGTACAATTCTGTGAAGTTATCATTTGCTTTACTAAAAGCACTGCGTAGTGTTTCACCGTCTCCTGTTAGTTCACCTGTTCCTAAATTTATCGTTTTCTGAGCCATATTTGTTCCTACCGGTTCATTTCTATTCTTGTAATAGTACCAGCCGTCCAGTTGCTGATGTTTGCTCTAAGCCAGACAAAATTACCAGTAGTATTGTATACTTTGATACTAGTTTCAGCTAGTGCATAAGTTATGCTATCTACAACTATTTCAGTTACTTTTCCAGTTGTATCAACATTCAATTCTCCATCATTTAGTTGTGCATCAAACCAATCTGTCTCTGCTGGATCATCAGCTAAACTACCTTGTATTTTAATTGTACCTATAAAACCAGCTAGGTTAATCATAACGGTATGCAAGCCGTCATTAGCACCAAAATATGCATCACCTTTTACTTTTTCACTTTTAAGTGTTTGAGTTCCTGACGTATGAGAACTGGTCTCTAATATCTGTACTGTATCAGCCATTATTTTCTTCTTGAATTATTTCTACTAGTTTGCCTGGACCAACTAATTCTTGGACAGCGGCTTCTATAGTATTTACTATTTCTTGGTTCAAGATTTTTCGATGTTCGTCACTATCTTTTAGCAGTTCGCTTACTTTAATAACAACCATATCTTCGTTTAATTTTGCCATAGTAATCACCTTTCTAATTATATTTATTCTAATTCATCGAAGGTGACAACTTTCTGTGATTTGGTGATATATTTCTTATACATAAGGTGAAGCGTAACTACATCATCATGATTGACGAGATATATACTGCCTGTTGCAGTAAATGGCATTGGATTTCTAAATATTGTTTTTTGCCAATTTGCCATTGGCCCACCACCACCTGCATAACGCATCCTACTGTGTTTTAATTGTATCTTTTTTTGATGTGATTTGCTGGTTTTTCTAAATGTATCGTTAAGTTTGTAGGACCCATATTCTAATGAATCTACACAAAAATTTTGCATGTCTTCAAATATTTCTTGTTCTGGCTGTCCGTATCTTGTACTGCTAATTTTATAACGAAACTTGTTGTACCAAAGTTTACGACGAGTTACAATTTGTAAATCTTCAAGCATGATATCTTGGTGTTTTGTATTCAGAGGACCATTTATTTCTATAATATAGTCACCCCACTTATCTATAATGTCATTAATTATATCTGGTTTGGTCAAATATATAAAAAAACTTCTGTCAGCCCTAGTTTTCCAACTGCTGGTTTCGTTATTTTTAAGATGCTTTTCTATTTCTCTATTTCTATACCAAGCATCCTTTAGTTCATCACCTTCTGCTCTCCAACTAGGCTGATGCAAACTCACACGCCAGGTATGCAATCTATAGTAAACTTTGGTATTTAAACTAAAGTCTTGCCTAGACCTTATCTGTTCTGATATCGATGTTGTCATCTATAATACTCAATTTAACCAAATGTACATCTGTACCAAACAGTATCTGTTTTGCCAAACGTTTTTTGATTTTTTCGTTTATTAATCTTGCCATTGGTCTTGCACCCATTGTTTCTGTGAAACCTTTGTTTGTTAACCAATCAACTGTTTCATCGTCATATTCCATTACAATGTTACGTGGTGACAGCATAGCGTCCAATTCTTTTAAGAACTTTATTGTTACTTTTTTCATAAGTTTACTATCTAGTTTCTTAAATTGTACTACTGCATCTAGTCTATTTCTAAATTCAGGTGCAAAGAAACTTTTTACTG
>MDTE01165215.1_pt1 | contig 14715 bp, 13 predicted proteins | sample 811231 | NCBI WGS metagenome assembly MDTE01 (sample SAMN05326651, study PRJNA326480) | marine metagenome | isolation source: seawater | place: Indian Ocean: Red Sea | collected 2010 | reverse complement strand
GATGGGGCGAATCCATCATCATCGGCGTCGCCGGTGCCGGACAGGAAATCTCCACCCGCCCGTTCCAGCTTGTCACCGGACGCAGCTGGCGCGGCACCGCCTTTGGCGGCGCCCGTGGCCGGACCGACGTTCCGAAAATCGTCGACTGGTACATGGACGGCAAGATCAACATCGACGAGCTGATCACCCATGTGATGCCTCTGGACGAGATCAATAACGCGTTCGACCTTATGCACAAGGGGGAATCGATCCGCTCTGTCGTAACCTTCTGAACGCTACGAAGGGGACATTCTGAACCTGGCTTCACGGGACAGTTTCTGGCAGATCGCTTGCCACCCGCAGGGGCTCCAACTATCTAACCAGCAGCAACCGGGCCTAATCCGCGCCGCCCGACAACCAACCCGAGGGACGCCGTCACAATGTCCAAGACCCACCACTCCAAGATCCTGATCTTGGGCTCCGGCGCCGCCGGCTGCACGGCAGCCATCTACGCCGCCCGCGCCAATCTCAAGCCGGTCATGGTCCACGGTATCCAGCCGGGCGGCCAGCTCACCATCACGACCGAGGTCGAGAATTTCCCCGGCTTCGCCGACGTGATCCAGGGACCTTGGCTGATGGAACAGATGGTCGAGCAGGCCGAGAAGGTAGGCACGCAGGTCTTCAACGACCTGATCGTCGACGTGGACTTCACCACCACCCCCTTCACCTGCACGGGCGACTCTGGCGACATCTATACCAGCGATGCGGTGATCGTCGCCACCGGCGCCTCTGCCAAGTGGCTGGGCCTCGAAAGCGAGCAGAAGTTCTCGGGCTTCGGCGTCTCGGCCTGCGCGACCTGCGACGGCTTCTTCTACCGCGACAAGCCGGTCGCCGTTGTCGGCGGCGGTAACACGGCTGTCGAGGAAGCGCTGTTCCTGACCAACTTCGCCTCAAAGGTAACGCTCGTTCATCGCCGCGACGAGCTTCGCGCGGAGAAGATCATGCAGGACCGCCTGCTGCGCCACGACAAGATCGACGTGGTCTGGGACACCGTCTTGGAAGAGGTGGTGGGTACCGAAGACCCACCGGGCGTGACCGGCGCGAAGCTAAAGAACGTCAAGAGCGGCGATGCGAGCGACCTAGACGTCGACGGTGTGTTCATCGCCATCGGCCACGATCCGAACACCAAGATGTTCAAGGGGAAGCTCGACATGGACGACGAGGGCTACCTGATCACCGCGCCGGACAGCACCGCCACCAACATCCCCGGCGTGTTCGCGGCGGGCGATGTAAAGGACAAGGTCTACCGCCAGGCGGTTACCGCCGCGGGCATGGGCTGCATGGCTGCGCTCGAGGCGGAGAAGTTCATCGCCGCTCATGAGGATGCGGCCGCCGCGGCCGAGTAAACGGGCACAGACGTCGCATACTGCGCGAACCCCCCGTGGGCGGGGGAGGGAACGAGCCGATGGCTATGGATTGGGACAAGCTGCGAATTTTCCATGCCGTCGCGGATGCCGGTAGCTTCACCCATGCCGGCGAGGCCTTGCATCTGAGCCAGTCCGCGGTCAGCCGACAGATCAGCTCGCTGGAGGACAGCCTCGGGTCGCGCCTCTTCCACCGTCACGCCCGTGGCCTGATTCTTACCGAGCAAGGCGAGCTCCTGTACCGCACGGTGCATGATGTGTTCGCGAAGTTGACCATGGTCGAAGCCCGGCTCACGGATTCCCAAGAACAGCCGCGGGGGCCGCTCAAGATCGCCACCGCGGTCGGACTCGGCTCGCTCTGGCTGACCCCGCGCATTGCCGAGTTCATCGAGATGTATCCGGACATCGAGGTGACGCTAATCACCACCGACGAGGAGCTCGACGTGTCGATGCGCGAGGCGGATTGCGCAATCCGCCTGACGCCGCCGACCCAGGGCGACCTGATCCAGCGCCGCCTCACTCGCGTCCACACACATATCTTCGCCTCACCCGACTATCTGCAAAAGCGCGGCATGCCCGAAAAGGTGCGCGATCTCTCAAACCATGATCTGATTGTCTATGGAGAGGATGTGGCTCAGCCGGTCGCCAACATCAACTGGCTGCTAAACGCGGTCCGGGATGCAAAGAATGAAGAGCCCCACAAGATCCTCACCTTGAACAACCTCTACGGCATGTTCCGAGCAGTCGAGGCCGGGGTTGGCGTGGCCGGCCTGCCCGACTTCCTAGCCCGAGAGGGCAAGAACCTCGTGCGAATCCTGCCGGAGCTCGAAGGGCCCGGCAACGATGCATATTTTGTATACCCCGAAGAACTTCGGAACTCGGAACGGATATCGGTATTCCGGGATTTCCTACTCCGCAAGGTCGCCGAAACCCGCTTCTAGAGCGGTATTCGGCGTAGGCGCGGTAGCCATACACCATTCGATATGCAGAATTTGCATGGCTGGTTAACGGTTTAGCGGTCTGCTCGTCGGCGCATGCACGCACTAAGTAATGCTCACATTCGTTGCAACAAGCAACCAGTCAGTCGGTTCTGCCCTCCCAGCAAACCGACGATCTTGAGGCCACCTAACACGGCCTCGGCGTCTCCTTTGACGTTATTCCTCCCTGTTCAACTGCCGGGTCCCCAATTGGGGCCCGGTCTTTGTTTTTGAAAGACTGAGGGAGGCCAGCGCGGACGCGTTAGGACCTAGCGGAAATAGACCTCGTCAGCATCCGCCGGATACATGTTCGCGACGAACTCGGTGTAGCCGTTATACAGGCGCGTCGGCACTCGGTCGCTCTGGCGCCCGCCGAGCAGCCATTCGGTCGCTTGGCTCCAGCGCGGATGATCGACCGCCGGATTGACGTTGGCCCAGAAACCATACTCCTTCGCCTGGAGAGACCCCCAGAAGGTCTTGGGTTTCTGGTCGGTGAAAGAGAAGCGGATGATCGACTTGATCGACTTGAAACCATATTTCCACGGCACCGCCAGACGCAGAGGGGCACCATTCTGCGGCGGCACCGGCTTGCCGTAAAGCCCCGTGACGAGAAAGGCGAGGTCGTTGGTAGCTTCCTCCATCGTCAGTCCCTCTTGATAGGGCCAAGGGTACCAGAACTGGCGCAGGCCGGGCATTTCGGCCTTGCTCTCGGCGATCGTCTGCATGGCGACATATTTTGCCCCCGAGGTGGGCTTAGCGAGTTTCACCAGTTCCCGCATGGCGAAGCCCGACCAGGGCACGGTCATCGCCCAAGCCTCTACGCAGCGATGGCGGTAGACACGCTCCTCGAGCGTGACCTGCTTAAGCAGGTCATCGATCCCAATCTCAAATTTCTTCTCCACCATCCCGTCTACGATGATGTTCCAGGGTCTAGTCTCCAGGCGCTGCGCGGCGCGGGATATCTGCTTGTGCGAGCCGAACTCGTAGAAATTGTTGTATGAAGTGGCCTCCTTCTCCGCCGTCAGCGGGCGCTCAACCGTGTACTTCTTGTTGCGCGATACCCGATACAGGTCCGTCGCCGCGAGGGCCGAACCCGCTGGCAGTATGCTGGCGCCCGCGGCGATCACCGGGGCGACGCCGAGCGACTTAACGATCTGGCGGCGGTTGACATAGATGTCCTCGGGCGTTGCGTCGCGCTCGGGGACCTCCCAGCCCTTCTTGACCTTGACCAGCATTCCGCTCTCCCTTCTTGCGTGCTTTCTATCCCTACGGAGGGGGCGTGCATGACCGAAAACAAGTCACGGCTGATTGAAAACCGGTAAACGGAATAAATCGGTTCGTGCCGTGTTGCGGGCCCCGAAAATTGCTGAAAATCAGGCGTTCTGCGGGTTGAGCAGGCGTTCGACCGGCTCGTCGCGGATCGGCCAGTGGAGCACCGCTGCCAACAGCCCGAGCAGGACCGAAGTGAACCAGACGGCGTTGTAGTCACCGGAGACATCAAAGTTCAGGCCGCCGAGCCAAGCCCCGAGGAACGCCCCGATCTGGTGGCTAAAAAAGACCAGCCCGAACAGCATACCCAGATGACGCGCACCGAAGATCCTGGCAACCACGCCGCTGGTGAGCGGGACGGTCGAGAGCCAGAGTAGGCCGAAGATGCCGGCGAAGACATAGATCGTCAGCTCGGTCTTGGGCATCACCATCATCCACGCTATCAGTGCGGCGCGTGCCAGATAGATCAGGCTCAACAGGTTCTTCTGCTTGAAACGGTTACTGAGGAGGCCTGCCGTATAGGTACCAATGATGTTGCCGCCGCCGATCATGAAAAGCGCCCATCCACCAACGCCGGCCGCGAGCCCGCACCAGGCGATGAATCCCGGCAAATGGGTGCCAATGAAGCTGACGTGGAAGCCGCAGACGAAGAAACCGGCGACCAGCAGCAGATAGCCGCGATTCTTGTGCGCCTCGCCGAGCGCCTGGATCCAGCTTTGCGCGGCCACGCCGGCCTCGTTCTCCGCCTTGCCACGGATCAGGGCGCCGAGCGGGATCGTCAAGGCGACCACGCCGGCGGTCGCGATAAGTGACACCTGCCAGCCGAAGTCGCCGATCACAATCTGCGTGACTGGGGGCAACAAGAACGGGCCCAACGCGCCGATCGTGCTGACGATGGCCATAGCATAGGTTCGTTTCTCGGGCGTGACCATCCGCGCGACCGCGCCGTAGACGACGGCCATGCCGACGCCGCTCATACCGACTCCGATCAGGACACCACCCGAGATCAGCAGCTCCGACGGGGTAATCGCGCTTGCCATGCCCAGAACACCAAGCGCATAGCAGATGGCGCCTCCGACTATAACCCGGCCGGATCCGTAACGATCGGCCAAGCCGCCGATGAAAGGCTGTGTAGCACCCCAGATGAGATTCTGAAGGCCCATGGCGATTCCGAAAATCTCTCGGCTCCATCCGAGCTCGATGGTCATAGGAACGAGATAGAGGCCGAGCACCTGGCGAACGCCCAACACGGTTGCCAGCAGGAACGCGCCCGCGGCCATCACCAATAACTGTTGTCGATTTAATGCCAGAATCATGGAAACCTTCCGGTTGAGGTGGCGGACGTTCGCTGGTCGACAGAAAATCAGCGTTGGGGATTTTACATCGGCCGATTTGCGAGAAAAGTCGAGCCCCAATTCAAAACCTAGTAGCGCGATCCACCGCCGCGCAAAACTAGGGCGCCCGGCCGCATACCCGCTACCGCAGATCGTCCATCAGCCGCTGCATGCCGTTCGGACGTGGGCAGTGACGGCGCGTCGACCTCGACGATCGCGTAGGAGCGCGCACCGAAGGATAAGGCACGCGTCAGTCGAGTCTCGCCGGCTTCGGCCCGCCGGTCGCCCAGTCAAGCAACTCTACCGTGTGCACCACCGGCGCATCAACGGCGCCGGAGAGCTGGGTGATGCAGCCGATGTTGCCGGTCGCGACAACCTCGGGCGCAGTCCGCGCGATGTTCGCGGCCTTGCGGGCACGCAGGCGTCCGGCGATCTCGGGCTGCAGGATGTTATAGATCCCGGCCGAGCCACAGCACAGGTGCCCCTCGCCTGGTTCGCTGACCGCAAATCCGGCCGCCGTCAGCAGCTGCCCGGCTGGCGTGCGGATCTGCTGGCCGTGCTGCATCGAGCAGGCCGAGTGATAAGTCACACGCAGGCCGGGGATGTCCGCGACCGGCTGTAGCTCGGGCTCCAGGGCGGCCAGATACTCGCTTACATCCTTCGCCAGTGCCGACACCCGGGCCGCCTTGTCAACGTAGGCTGCATTCTCGCGGAACATGAAACCGTAATCCTTGACCTGGGTTCCGCAGCCGCTGGTATTGATGATGATCGCGTCCAACCCCTCGCCGTCTGACTCGGCAACCCAAGCGTCGATGTTCGCAGACGCCTGGGCGAGAGAGGCATCGACCTTACCCATGTGGTGCACCAGCGAGCCGCAGCAGCCGGCGCCGTTCGCGACCACCACCTCGATCCCCAGGCGCGTAAGCAGGCGAATCGTCGCCTCATTGATCTGCGGTGCAATGACGGTCTGGGCACAGCCGTTGAGCAGCGCCACTCGGCCCCGGCGCGCGCCCTTGGCAGCGAAGACTTGGGGCACGTCCACCGGCGACGGAGCGCCGAGACCGGCGGGGGCAAGTTCCAACATCGCGCGCGCGCGGCCGCTGAACAGGCCGCGCAGCGGCCGCGCCAGCGAAGCGACGGCGAGCAGCGCGCGGAAGCGCATTGGATAAGGGATCGACCAGGCCAGTGCCCAGCGGATCATCCGCTCGAACAACGGCCGGGTGTAGGTCTCCTCGATATGCTTGCGGCCATGATCCACCAGATGCTGGTAGTGCACCCCCGACGGACAGGTGGTCATGCAGGAGAGGCAGGACAGGCAGCGGTCCACATGGCGCACGGTCTCTTCATCGGCCGGGGCTTCCGCCTCGAGCATCTGCTTCATCAGGTAGATACGCCCACGCGGGCTGTCGAGTTCGTCGCCGAGCAATACGTAGGTTGGGCAGGTCGCAGTGCAGAAGCCGCAGTGGACGCAGGCACGCAGAATATCGTTCGCCACCGCGATGTCGGGATCGGCGAGCTGGGCCAGGGAGAAGTTTGTTTGCATCGGCTAGACCCCGCGATACATGCGGCCGGGGTTGAGGATGTGGCGCGGATCGAAGCTTTCCTTCACACGGTTCGAAAGCGCGGCCAGGGGCGCAGGCTGGGGTTGAAACACGTCAACGGTACGACGGATTTCTTCTGACGCACGCACTAGCGTCGCATGCCCGCCGCCATGTGCGGCAAGGGCACCACGCAGCGCGGCGGCGCTCGCGTCGACCGCCGCCCCGTCGACACGGAACCAGATCAGCCCGCCACCCCAGTCATACAAGCCCATACCAGGCTGCACCGCCCCGATCGCAGCCATGATGTCGGCCGCACGGTTCGGCGTCACCGACAATCGCCACAGCGGCAGATTGCCGTCGCCGACGCCCTCGACGTCGCGAACCGCTGCCCAGAACGTCCGGGATGCATCATGCGCAAGGGTCGAGACGGTGCCCCGAGTCCCGATTAGGTCGCGCAACGCGTCGACACGCGCCGCGACCGACGGCAGAAATCCCTCGATCCGCATCGCCGCCACCGGTCCCGATACGCCACCGGCCCCGTGAGGCGCATACGCCGCAGCCGCGACTTCATTGCTGGAATTCATCGTCGCAGTCATGATCTGGACAGCCGTGACATCGTCCACGCCCGACACAAGGACCGTCTCCTCCGTCTCCGCCGCTGGCAGGACCTTGATGGTGACCTGCGTCAATGCCGCTAGGGTGCCAAAGGATCCCGTCAGCAGCTTTGACAGGTCGTAGCCCGTCACATTCTTCACGACCCGCCCGCCGCTCTTCACGAGTTCGCCGCGTCCCGTGACCGCCTCAATGCCCAGTATATGATCACGCGCCGCGCCCGCCTTCACCCGCCGTGGGCCGGCCAAATTGCAGGCAATCATGCCGCCGAGGGTCCCGCCCTCCAAACCATAGAGACGTGCGAGACGCGGCGGCTCGAACGCCAGCATCTGGCCCCTCTCGGCAACCGCCGCCTCAATGTCAGTCATCGGCGTGCCGGCCCAAGCGGACAGGACCAGTTCCTCCGGTTCATAAAGGGTGATGCCGCTAAGGCCGGACAGGTCGATCGTATGATCGATGGTGCGGTTCCCATCGCCCGTAGGGCGGCCGAAGCCGCGCTTGGTGCCAGTGCCAACAATCTCGACGGGCGCCTCCTCGTTGGTTGCCCAGGCGATGGCCTCGACCACCTGTTCCGACGTCTCGGGCTTGACGGTTTCAGCCATGTGGCAACTCAAAAACGCGGTAGATCGGGAAACGGCATCTGGCCGCGATGGATATGCATCCGGCCTAGCTCGGCACAGCGATGTAGGGTCGGGAAGACCTTGCCCGGGTTAAGCAGCTGGTTCGGGTCGAATGCGCATTTAACCCGCTGCTGCTGGTTCAGGTCCTCCTCGGAGAACATTTCGGGCATGAGATCGCGCTTCTCGACCCCAACCCCATGTTCTCCCGTAAGCACACCACCCACCTCGACGCACAGGCGCAGGATGTCGGCACCGAACTGCTCGGCGCGGTCGAGCTCGCCCGGCTCGTTCGCGTCATACATGATCAGCGGGTGTAGGTTGCCATCGCCGGCGTGGAATACGTTGGCCACCCCGAGCCCATACGTCTCCGACAGCTCACCAATCCGCGCGAGCACATCGGGCAGCCGATGGCGCGGGATAGTGCCGTCCATGCAGTAATAGTCGGGCGTCAGACGGCCAATCGCCGGGAAAGCAGCCTTCCGGCCGGCCCAGAACTGGTTACGCTCCTCCTCGCTCTCCGACACGCGAATGAAGACCGCACCCAGCCCCTCGGCGATCTCGCGGACTCGGCCGATCAGGTAATCAACCTCGACCGGCGGACCATCGAGCTCGACCAGCAGCAGCGCCTCGACATCGAGGGGATAGCCCACCTGGACGAAGGCCTCGGCCGCCTTGATAGCCGGCCGGTCCATCATCTCCATGCCGCCCGGAATGATTCCTTCGCCGATGATGTCGGCGACGCATTGGCCGCCGGCCTCGCTGCTCTCAAAACCAATCATCAGTGCCCGTGCGGTGGCCGGCTTCGGCAGGATGCGCACCGTGACTTCCGTGATCACGCCGAGCAGTCCCTCGGAGCCGGTCATCAGACCAAGCAGGTCATAGCCCTCGGCATCCATATGCTTGCCGCCGAGGCGCAGGATCTCGCCGTCGGGTAGCACCATCTCGATGCCCAAGATGTTGTTGGTGGTTAGACCGTATTTGAGACAGTGCACCCCGCCGGAATTCTCCGCCACGTTGCCGCCGATGGTGCAGGCGATCTGGCTCGACGGGTCGGGTGCGTAGTAGTAACCGTCCGCCTCGACGGCATGGGTGATCCCAAGGTTAGTCACGCCGGGCTGTACCACCGCGCATCGATTGTCGTAATCGATCTCGAGCACGCGGTTGAATTTGCCGAGGCCCAGCGTGATTGCATCTGCCGCGGGCAGTGCCCCGCCGGACAACGACGTACCGGCGCCACGCGGAACGATCTTGACCGCATTCTCGTTGCAGTAGCGCATCACTGCCGCGACCTGCGCAACCGTCTCTGGCAGCACCACGATGAGCGGCAGCTGGCGATAGGCCGTCAGCCCGTCGGATTCATAGACCGCCATACCGGTGTCGTCTGCGATCACGCCTTCGCCCACCACGATCGTGCGCATCGCCGCGATGATCTCGTCACGGCGAGCCAAAGTCTGGGCGTCGGGTTCAGGCATCTGCATGGAAGCTCTCCATCTCCGGACCCTAAGTATAGCGGGCAGCGGGTAACAAAAAACCGCGCAAAACGCGCGGTTTCCTCTTCACATCTCCACCGACATTACATGTCCAACGACGCGTGACGTACTATGTGCGGGCTCAGCCCTGACGCGCCTTGAAGCGGGGGTTGCGCTTGTTGATCACATAGACCCGGCCGCGCCGACGCACGACCTGGCAGCCACGACCACGCTTCTTAAGTGTCTTTAGCGAACTTGCGACCTTCATCGGACCGCTCCCGTCATAAAAAACGCCGCCCGAAAGGGCGGAAGCGCGCGGAAAGTACCCGCGCCGCCCCGCCATGTCAACGCCCGGGACCCGTCTCACCGCGCCTTGGAGTGATATTCCGGGTTCGGCATTCGGTCGAGTGCCGTCGAGACCCGGTTGGTCATGTTGAAGAAGGCCGCGATATTGGCGATATCGAGGATGTCGCGTTCGTCGAATCCCAAGTTGCGCAGGGCTTGGCGGTCCGCCTCCTCGACCTCAGCCGGCGCGCGGGTCATCTTGACGGCGAAGTCGAGCATGGCGCGCTGGCGCGGCGAGATCTCCGCCGCCCGGTAGTTTATCGCCATCAGCTCGCCGAGCACCGGGTCGCCGGACAGCTCGCGCACGCCCGCACCATGCGCCACCACGCAGTAGAAACACTTGTTCTCCGACGAGACCACAGTAGCGATCATCTCGCGCTCGAGCTTCGACAGCCCCATCTCGGACAGCATCAGCTCGTTGTACATGGAGATAAAGGCGCGCAGCCGCTCGGGCACCACCGCATAGCTTTGCAGGACGTTGGGCACCATGCCGAGCTTGTCTTGGCAGACGGTAAAATATTTCCGAAGGTCTTCGTCCAACTCCTCGGCAGTTGGAATGCGCAAATCGATGGCGTGGATATGGTCGGGCTGGGCGCTCATGGCGGGTATCCGTTCTGTTCACTGGCAAATGACGACGAGTATAATGAGCTGACAGGCGCATGTGCGACTATTGGTATCATCTCATCGGGACTTGACGGCGGGGCGACAAGCCCCCTAACTCCGGCGGTCGTCTCGTGCGTTATCCTGCACAAGCATCAGAAACCGGAGTATTCAGGCGTTGGGCAAATCACATCCTTGGAACCTGAACCTCGGACGCCATCCGAGCCCCGACGAGGTCTCTTTCGACCTTGAACGGACGCTCTCGTCCGTCGTTGCGCTGCAGACGCGCGTGCCCGACGATGCCTTCACCGCGCCCATCCTAGGCACCGAGCGCGAGGGACAGGGCGTGGTGATTAGTAACGACGGGCTGGTGCTGACGATCGGCTATCTGGTTACCGAGGCCGAGGATATCTGGCTGATCGACAATCATGGCGGCGCCCATGCCGCGCATGTGGTGGGGTATGATCAGGAGACCGGCTTCGGCCTAGTTCAGGCGCTGGGAATCCTGAATCTGCCGGCTATGCCGCTGAGCACATCCGCCAGCATCAGCGCCGGCGACTCCCTGATCGTTGCCGGCCAAGGCGGCAGAGAGGCGGCGATCAACACGCAGATCATTTCGGTTCGCGAATTCGCGGGATCTTGGGAGTATGTGCTCGACAGCGCGATTTTCACCGTGCCCGCACATCCGCGCTGGAGCGGCGCAGCGGTGATCGATCAAGCGGGTCATCTTGTCGGCATCGGCTCGCTCTACATTCAGCAGGCCGCCGGCGACGACGACGAGATCGACGGCAATATGATCGTGCCCATCGATCTTTTAAAACCGATCCTAGACGAGATCATCGAGTATGGCGGCCGCCGTCGGGCGGCCCGCCCTTGGCTGGGCATGACCACGGCGGAAGCTGAAAACCATCTGGTAGTTGCCGGCATCGCTGAAGGCGGCCCGGCGATGCGCGCGGGCGTCGAACCCGGCGACATGGTGTTGGGCGTCGACGGCGAGGAGATTTCCGGCCTGTCGACCCTGTTCCGCAAAATCTGGTCGCTCGGCGACGCGGGCGTTACGGTGCCTCTCACCCTGCACCGGGACAGCCAAATCGTGTCGGTAACAATCGAGAGTGGTGCACGCGCCGACTATCTAAAGAAGCCGCGCGTCAACTAGCCGGTTCCGGCTCCAACAAATCGACGCCGCCGGATCGGTCCGGATGGCGAGGGCGGGAATGTCGAGGGTGCCCACCACCTCGACCCGCAAAACATTCTCGAGCGTGTTTCCGAAACCGTCCCGTAAGGGAGTGTAGACCGTGACAGCATGCCCGTCTCAATAGGTGATCAGCACGAGGCCGCCGCCCTTGATATTGCTAATGTTGATGGCGACGTCGGGGCGCCGGTCGCTGATCGCGCCCAGCAGCGTCTCGTAGACCGGAATATGGCCCGGACGGTGGTTCATATCACTGAAGGCGACGACAATCATCGCGCACGCATCCGGCGCCAGCCCGGACGGCACCAGCGACGCTTAGGCCATGGCGAAGGCCCATAATCCCGCTTACGCGAAGAGCGCAGTCCTCCAGCGCCCGCCCGCGCAGTCGCAAACCTCTGAAATACTGACATTCCGGAAAAGTGCCCACAGGAAACGCCACTAATAAATTTTTTTGATAAGCCGGTTGTCGCAGGCCGCCCGACACAGCAAACTCAATCGACAAACAACAAAAAACAAGAACGAACCGCACGTTTGGGGGAATTCCAGAAGCATATACCAAACAGGGAGCATTAGGATGAAAGCAAAACTTCTTAAAGGCGCCATCGCAGCCGCCGGCCTCATAGTTGTCGGCGCGACGGCAAACACGGCGCAAGCCGGCACGCTCGAGGACGTCCGCGCCGCGGACGTTCTGAAGTGTGGCATGAACACCGGTCTTCCCGGCTTTGCGTTTACCGACGACAAGGGCAACTGGCAGGGCTTCGACATCGCCTTTTGCAAAGCGCTCGCCGCCGCCGTTCTCGGCGACCCGAGCAAGGTCAAGTATGTCAGCCTGACCGGCAAGCAGCGTTTTCCAGCGCTCGCATCTGGTGAGATCGACGTGCTGTCGCGCAACACCACATGGACGCTGTCACGCGACGTGGACCTCGGCTTCACATTTATCGGCGTGAACTACTATGACGGCCAGGGCTTCATCGGCCGTACTGCGCTGGGCGTGAAGAGTGCCAAGGAACTCGACGGCGCGTCGATCTGCATCCAGACGGGCACCACGACCGAGCTGAACCTCGCCGACTTTGCCCGCGACAACGGCATCAGCTACGAACCGGTGCCGATCGAGACGAACGCTGAGGCGCGCGCTGCGTATGAGGCAGAGCGCTGCGATGTCTACACGACCGACGCATCGGGCCTATCGGCCACCAAGGCGACGTTCAAGGACCCGCAGAACCACATGGTGTTCCCGGAGATTATCTCCAAAGAGCCGCTCGGGCCGCTCGTCCGACAGGGCGACGACCAGTGGGCTGACATCGCGCGCTGGACCCTTAACGCGCTGATCTCGGCTGAGGAGCTCGGCGTCACCAAGGCTAATGTCGCGGAACTAGCCAAGGGCGCGGATAATCCGGAGATCAATCGGATGCTCGGCGCCGAAGGCTCCACGGGCGAGATGCTCGGCCTAAGCAAGGACTGGGCCGTCAAAGCGATCGCCTCGGAAGGCAATTACGGAGAGATCTTTGACAAGTATCTCGGACCGGATACCGCGCTCGGGATCGAGCGGGGCCTGAACGCCCTGTGGACCAACGGCGGCATCCTCTACTCGCCGCCGATCCGCTAGGATCGGTCGAATACGAGACCGCCCGGCTCGCTTGCCGGGCGGTCTCATTTCCGCAAATCATTATCTGACGGTCCGGTCATGACCCAGACCATGGCGGCCCCAGCCAACCCCACGGCCATTGAACGTCTGTGGCGGGACCAACACGCACGCGGTATCATTTTACAACTCGCTCTCGCGCTGAGCCTAGCCCTTTTCGTCGCTTTCATCGTCTCTAACACTATCGCCAATCTGCAGAGCGCTGGCCTCGCCGCGGGCTACGGCTTCCTCGACGACACAGCGTCGTTCGATATCAACCAGCGCCTCATCGAATACGCCTCGACCTCGACCTACGGCCGCGCCATCGTCGTAGGCGGACTCAACACCATCCTCGTCGCCACGCTCGGCATCTTCGCAGCGACCATCATCGGCTTCACCGCAGGCGTGCTGCGGCTGTCGAACAATTTCCTGATCAGCCGCCTCGTCGCGGTCTATGTTGAATTTACCCGCAACGTGCCGGTTCTGCTTCAGATCATCTTCTGGTGGGTCATCCTGCTCGCCCTGCCCAAGGTGCGCGACAGCCTTTCGATCGGCGATTCCATCTTCCTCAACAACAGTGGCATCTCTACACCAGCGCCAGTCTTTCTCGAAGGCTGGGGTTATGTGCTCATCGCTATCGCCGTAGGACTCGCCACCACCTACGCCTTGGCCCGCTGGGCGCGGAAGCGCCAGGAGGCGACCGGCCAGACCTTCCCGGTCACCGTCGCGGGTGTCGCGCTGATTTTGGGGCTGCCGAGCATCGTCTTCTTCGCGGCGGGCCAGCCCCTCGACTGGAATGTTCCAGTGGCCAACCGGTTCGGCCGTCTGCGCGGTGGCCTGACCATCACGCCCGAACTGGTCGCCCTCTGGCTCGCGCTTGCCACCTACACTGGCGCCTTCATTGCCGAGATCGTACGTGCCGGCATCCTGTCGGTCTCCACAGGGCAAACCGAGGCTGCACTCGCACTCGGCCTGCGCGCCGGTCTAACGACCCGTAAGATCGTCCTGCCTCAGGCACTGCGCGTCATCATCCCGCCGCTCACGAGCCAGTATCTGAACCTGACTAAGAACTCATCGCTCGCGGTCGCCATCGGCTATCAGGACATCGTCTCGATCGGTGACACCGTACTGAACCAGAGCGGTCAAGCACTCGAGGTAATCTCGATCTTCATGGTCTTCTACCTGACGATCAGTCTGCTCACCTCGGCCTTCATGAACTGGTACAACAAGCATATTGCGCTGGTGGAACGATGAGCGAGCAACCCTCCCACCGCAGCCAGGCGGAGTTGCTGCCGGAACGCCCACCGCCGACCTCGACAGTCGGCGCGATAGGATGGGTCCGCAAGAACCTATTTGGTGGCGGACTGAATACTGCGCTCACGCTGCTCTCGATCCTGCTGCTCTACTGGTCGGTGCCGCCCCTGCTAGACTGGGCGTTCTTCTCCGCCGACTTCACCGGCGCCAGCGGTAGCGAATGCACCGCCGAGGGTGCCTGCTGGGCCTGGCTCGACCAGCGAATTGACCAGTTCCTTTACGGATTCTATCCGCAAGAAGCCTACTGGCGTGTCAACATCACCATCATCTTGCTATTTCCCGCACTAGCCTTCGTCATGTTCGACGGGCTCCCCTATGCCCGCTACGGCCGGTGGTATTCCCTTCTCTACCCGGTTATCGCAGCGATCCTGCTGGTCGGCGGCTTCGGGCTCGAGGGCGTGACCACCGACAAGTTCGG
>MDTE01194014.1_pt1 | contig 14718 bp, 13 predicted proteins | sample 811231 | NCBI WGS metagenome assembly MDTE01 (sample SAMN05326651, study PRJNA326480) | marine metagenome | isolation source: seawater | place: Indian Ocean: Red Sea | collected 2010 | reverse complement strand
GTAAAAATGATTTAAATTTTTCTGTTGTTATGCAATAAGAAGCTTTAGTTGATCTAGCTAATTCAGCATATTTTTTGAATGAAAGAAAGTAATTTCATTAATTTTAGATGAATTGAGATCTTTAATATCATTTACTTTATCAATTTGAAAATTTTGATGTTTAAAACCAATGGATTGTAGTAATTGATTAATCTCGTATGGTCCTGTATTTTTAAAAAAAGGATTGGTCATCAATAAGTTTAATATCAAAACTTATTTTAAATGCTTATCAAGATTTATTGCTAATTATTTCCTGTCGACAATTGTTGCAGACCATTGAGCATCAGCTACTTTTTTGCCTTCTACAAATGCATCGCCTTTGTATTTCCAAACACGGCCATGAGATCTTATCGCCTCTATATTAAGCTCAAGTTTGCAATCAGGTATAACTGGGCTTCTAAATCTAGCTTTGTCAACTGTCATTAAGAAAACTAATTTATTTTCATATTCCTTTTTGTCTATACCAGCAGCAGTTAAAGCAGCAGCAGCTTGACCAAATGCCTCTACAATCAATACACCTGGCATTACAGGTTGACCAGGAAAATGACCTTGCACAAAAAAACTATCTTTTGTTACATTTACAATTGCTGTTGCAGAGAATAATTTTTTTATATTTATTAATTCATCAATTAAAAGCATTGGTTCTCTATGAGGCAATAAATTAATAATTTCTTGCTTATTTAATTTCATATATATTTAATTTATTTTAAAATTATTTATTTTTTCATTCACAATTTTTAAAATGTCATTTGTAACATCAAGTTCAGATTTACCAATAACTATTTGTTGAGATGATAGTATAATATCTATATTTTTTTTTTTTGCGTAATCATTTAATATTTTATTTACTTGACTCATAAAACTTTGAATACTCTTTTCTTTATCTTGGTTAATTTTATTTAATTTTTTTTTGTTTTCGTTATTAAATATATTAATTTCCTCTTTAAGCAAAATAACTTTTTTATTATATTCAGTTGCTTCTAGTATATTTTTTTGTGAAATGAGTGTTCTTTCTTTATCTTTTATATTTTTTTCTTTATTTCTTATCTCTAATACAATTTTGGAATTTATTTTCTGATAATGTTCAATTATTTTTTTTCCAGATGTTGAATTTTTAACAATTTTATCAAGGTTTGCATAAGCAATATTTTGAGAATAACTATTAGTAGTAAATAGAAATAAAATTATAATTAATAAATATTTAGTATAATTTATCACTAAAAAGTTGTGCCTATATTAAATCTAATTGACTCTGTTACATCAGAGTTATTTTTAGTTAAAGGAATTGCATATGATAAGCTTAATGGACCTATTGGTGTAAACCAGTCTAAAGCTATACCGGTAGATGATCTAATTTTACTATTATCATCTATCGTAGAACTATAATCGACACCCCATACATTTGCAGCATCAAAAAACAGGCTTACGTCTAAATCTTGGATCTCTGTAAATAGATTTGGCATTGTTGAAGCTAGATTGAGAGATGATCCGAAATTTCCTCCTATAAAATCATTTCCATCTTTTGGTCCAACCTTTCCTGGCTCAAATCCTCTTAGTTTTCTAGAAGGTATAAATATTCTTTTCGTTATTCTCGCATCATCATCTGTAAAAGAGTTTGAACTAGCTGTAAATAAACCAAAAGAATAAATCTGGCCAGACTCAGTTTCAAAAAATTTTGATATATCTAATTTATTTACCAAAGTGTAATCCTCAGAATATAAAGGTAGTTCTTGGACAAATCTAATTTTATATCCATCAGAGGGGTTAAAGTTTTGATTTAATTTATTTAAAGTCAAGGCATAGTTAAGATTTAAATCTAAGTAATCACCATCTTGTCTTTTTTTAGCAGCTGAAGCTTTTGAAGTGGTTGATATATCTTCATAACTGTTTGATAAAGTGGGAGAAAAGAAAATATCCTCATATTGTTCATATGATGTTCCAAAACTAAACGCCGTTTTTTGCGTTTTATACCCATAGGTATCCAGATTATCTATCTCTGACCTTTCAAAACTTCTATAGAGAGATTTATTTGAATTTTTATAATTTCTTTCATTAGTAAAAATTTCACCAGTAATAGAAGTGTCTGTGATTGATAGTTCTGTACCAAGTTTTATTCCTTCACCAAGATAATTATTTTCGGAAATACCAAAACTTAATGAACTTCCACTTGTACCAGTTCCAGCTCCAGCAAAAATTTCACCAGTAGGTTTTTCCTCTACATCAATGTTTATAATTTTTGTCTTTTTTTCCTCATTAGTTTCAACGTTTGTTTTAACTGATTTAAACAGATTTAGAGACCTTATTTTATTAAAGGATTTATTTACTAATAATTCATTGAAAGGATCTCCTTCATCAGAAATAATACTGTTTCTTATTACTCTTTCTGAAGTAATGTAATTTCCTTTTATATTTATTCTTTCAATATAAAATTTTTCAGTATCTTTAATATTTATAGATAAATTAATTTTATTATTATCTACAATGCTCTCATTGTATGTAGCGCTTACAAACTCATAATTATTATCTAAAGCGATTTCATCAACTTCATCGAGTATATCTTCAATTTTGTTTAATGAGTAAGGCTTTGAAACCAGGTCTTGTAAAACATTATTAAGATCAAGGAAATCATTTTTATCATAGTCAATGGGAATATTAAGTTGCATTTGGTTAAAATAATATTTTTCACCTGCACTTATATTAAATATGACATCAAAATATTTATCCTCGATAATTTGAGCAAATGAACTGTTAATTTTAACATTAAAATAACCTTTATTTTTATAGAAATTAGCCAATAATTTTTCATCTAAGTTAAACCTTTGAACATCAATATTTTTTTTAGTAGATATAAATTTCCAAAATTTATGTTCTTCAGATACTATGACTTTTCTCAACTTGTTATCTTTAAAGACTTTTTGACCAATGAATTTTATATTTTTTATTAGAGCTTTTTTTCCAAGTTCTATATTGTAAACTAAATCAATTGTATTGTTGTTATTTTTTTTAATTTTAGTTGAAACTTCTGAAAAATAATACCCATTTACCCGTAGAATATTTATAATTCTATCTCTATCTTCTTTAATTTTACTTTCGACAAAAGATGATTTCTCTTTTTGTATTAATATATCTTTTATCTTTTCAATCAATGATTGTTTCTTTATACCTTCGAATACTAAACTTTGAATTAGTGGATTCTCTTCAACATTAATTTTTAAAACATTATCTGAAAAATCTAAATTTATATTCTTAAAAAAGTTTGTTTCGTATAATTTTTTAATAATCATATTCAAATCAGATTCATTAATGTTGTCATCAATATTATAGCCACTAAATAAAATTATAGTCTCATTTGATATTCTATCATTTCCAGTGATTAAAAATTTTTTTAAAGACTCTGCATAAGAATTTTTAATATTTAGAATCAAAAATATAATAAATATGAAGGATAATTTATTTAAATTATAAATAATTTTCTTTAACATAATTTTGTACAACACCTCTAGCGAAATTTCTTACCTCATAAATTTGTTTAACAGATTTTGGTTGAATATTATAATATTTTTTAAATATTTTAAATTTAATTATTTTCATTAAATAAAACGATATCTTTTCGTAATTTATTTTTTTATTCAAAAACATATTAACTAATTCGTCATTCACGGATATTAAAATTGTTTCAAACAAAGTATCATTTGGTGGCATTTTATTTAAAATATTTAGTGTATAGAACTTCTTAATATTTGGTTTTGATAAATTAAGATTATTAATCTTAATTAAATTAATTGAATTATTTTTATAAAAATTAAAAGAATTTTTATCATATATAGAATTAAATATTGGAATATCCATATTTGTTTCGTGTGCTAAAATTTTAATGGTACCATTTTTAAAGATTATAATTGCATGAACATAGGAATTGGGGTTTATTAATATTTTAAGTTTTTTAAAATTAAGATTGAAGATTTTTTTTGCCTCTATAGTTTCAAAAACTTTATTAACCAATGTTGATGAATCTATAGTAATTTTTTTTCCCATTTTCCAATTAGGATGTTTAAGTGCATCCTTAACTTTAATTTTATTAGATCTTAAAGATTTTTTTAAAAATGGTCCTCCAGAAGCTGTTATAATTACTTCCTTGACGTTTTTGATATTTTCTTTTTCTAAAAGTTTATAGATAGAGAAATGCTCTGAGTCTACTGGTATAAACTTAGTTTTATTTTTTTTAAGTTCCTTATTTATAAGATTCCAACCGCATATAATAGATTCTTTGTTTGCAATAGCAATTTTTTTGGTAAATTTTATAATTCCTATTGTGGGTGATAAACCTTCAATACCTGATATTGCATTTATTACATAATTTAATTTTTTTTTAAAAATTTTTTTAAAAATATCAAAATTATCATATGTTTTTATTTTATATTGTTTAAATCTAACTTCCCATTTGTTTTTAATGGATTTATTTGAAATTATTACGTTTTTGACTTTGTATTTTTTTGCTTGTTCAAGAATTTTTTTAGCATTTTTATTTGTAGATAATAAAATTATTTTAAAGTTTTTTTTATCTTTGTTAATAATCTTTAGAGTGGTTTTTCCTATGGCCCCAGTAGATCCTAAAATTGCAATTTGCATCATGTAGATAAAATATAAATTAATAAATTAATTGGAACTGAAATTATTATACCATCAACTCTATCTAATATCCCTCCATGACCAGGTAAAAATTTTCCAGTATCTTTAACTCTGGCTTGACGTTTTAAATATGAAAAACCTAAATCTCCTAACTGCGAAAGCAAACATAATGAAATAGTTAATATTAAAATAGAAAATAAATTAAGATTTGTTAAATCAGAAAAAATATACATACAAATAAATGAAAAAATAAAAGATCCGTAAACGCCTGAGTAAGTTTTATTTGGACTTATTTTTGTTAATTTTTTACCTTTGAAAATTTTGCCAAAACATAATCCACCTATATCTGTAAAAATACATATCAAAATAAAATAAAAAATTATTTCTTTATATAGATCTAAAAATATACTTATCAATATACATGATGACAAAAAATAAATAAGCCCAAGAAATATAAATGTAAATTTATAAGATTTTATTTTTTTGTTTCTATTCAACAGCTTATAAAATTCTATTGAAGAAAGAACAAATGTAATAAATATCAGAATTTTAAAGAAAAAAATATCTATGTAGGAATAGTATAAAATTGATAGAAGTATTAATGATGTAGTAACTCTACTTATAATTTCTTTATATTTCATATTTTACCAAATTTTCTTTTTATTTTATCGTAAGCTTTAATTATTTTATCTAAATCTTTTTTACTAAAATCTGGCCATAATTTTCGTACAAAAAATATTTCAGAGTAAGAAATTTGCCATAATAAAAAATTGCTAAGTCTTTTAGTATCTCCTGTTCTTATAAGAATCTCTGGATCAGGGATATTTTTGGTAAATAAGTTGTTCTCAATACTTTTTATCGAAGGTTTTAGCTTTTTTCTCAATATTTTTTTAAATGAGGACAATATTTCATTTTTAGATCCATAATTTAAAGCTAAATTAATTTGCATTTTTTTATTTTTAGATGTTAATTTTAAGCATTTATTTAGGATTTTTTTTAAATTTTTAGGAAATCGAGAAATATCTCCAATTATATTAATTTTTAAATTATTTTTAATCAAACTGTCTAAATTTTTATTTAAATAATCACCCAACATATTAAATAAAAAATTAATTTCGTATTTTGGTCTTCTCCAGTTCTCTGTGGAAAAAGTATATAATGTTAAATGTTTTATTTTATGGTTGATTGTCGCTTGAATAATTTTTTCTACAGTTTTTACACCTTGCTTATGACCAAGTTTTCGTGAATTATATTTTTTTAATCCCCATCGACCATTGCCATCCATAATAATGGCAATGTGATTAATTTTGCTCATATTGTCATTATTTCTTTTTCTTTTGAAATAACTTTCTCATCAATTAATTTAATATTTGTGTCAGTAATATTTTGAATATCTTTTTCAAATTTTTTCTCATTATCCTCTGAAATTTCTTTTGATTTTAACAGCTTTTTTAATTCATCATTTGCCTCTCTTCTTATATTCCTAATAGAGACTTTACATTTTTCACCCATTGATTTTATAATTTTTTTAAGTTCTGTTCTTCTTTCCTCGTTTAAATCAGGTATTGGCAATCTAATCATTTGACCATCTATTTGTGGATTTAAACCTAATTCAGATTTTTTAATTGCAGAGTCTATTAAGTTAACATTATTTAAGTCCCAAACTTGAACATTAATAGTTCTTGGCTCTGGCACAGTTACTGTCGCTAATTGATTTATTGGCATTTTTTGACCATAGACATCAACTTTAACTAAATCTAGCATGCTAGCATTCGCACGACCTGTTCTTAAAGAGGATAATTCTTTTGAGAAAAGTTCATAAGTTTTATTCATTTTTTCTTTATAAACTTCTTCTTTAAACATTTTTTTACTCTCCAATTTTTATTCTTGTAAATTGTTTTATTTTTAGATTTTGAATACCTAATTCAGTGATTATATCTTTAACCTGTTTTTTTGGTTCCATTACCCAGTTTTGTGTCATAAGGCTATTTTCTTCTTTAAATTTGGTTAGCTTTCCAACACTTATTTTTTTTGCAATTTCATCAGTCTTTCCAGAATTTTTTAACTCTTCAGCAATTAATTTTTGTTCTTTTTCTAGAACCTCTTTATCAATTTCCTCTGAATTTATTGCTAGCGGGTTTGATGCTGCAATGTGCATTGAAAGTTGTTTACCAAAAGAATTCAAATTTTCATTTTTTTCATTCGTTTCTAAAGACACTACAACACCTAATTTTGAGACATTATCTTTTATTACAGAATGTTGATAGACAAAATTTTTTGAATTATCATTTTGTATAGTTTGCGTTTTTCCAAGTGTGATTTTTTCTCCAATTTTAGCAATTAAAGATACTAGATTATCTTCCACAGTCTTTTGATTTGACATGTTTGATTTTAGTATTTTTTCGCGTATTGAAGAACAATTATTGTTGATATCTCCTAATTCTTTAGCAAAATTAATAAAATCGTCATTCTTTGCCACAAAATCAGTTTCACAATTAATTTCTATTAATGAGGTTTTTTCATCATTACCTGTAACAACAACAACACCTTCATTTGCATCTCTAGTCATTTTTTTTGATGCTTTAGTGATTCCTTTAACTCTTAAAATTTCAATAGCTTTATCAAGGTCTCCATTGGCTTCTTTAAATGCTAAATTACAATCTTTAAAACCAGCTCCAGTTGACTGTCTTAATTTTTTAATTTTATCAATATCACTCATTAATAATTACCAATTGTCAAAAAATTAATTTTTTTTTTCTGACTGAGAAGCTTCCTTAGCAACCCCAGGTTTTTTGTCTATTGTTTTAGAGTCTTTTTTAATTTCTACATCATTAGGAAGTTCTTTTTTTGCATTATTAATTGTTTCTTTTATGAGATTGCAATATAATTCTATTGATCTTCTCGCATCATCATTTCCTGGGATTGGGAAATCGATATTCTCAGGATCAGAATTTGTATCCAAAATTGCTATTATAGGAATATTTAGTTTAATAGCCTCCTTAATTGCAAGTGATTCATAGTTTGTATCAATTACAAAAATTAAATCGGGAGTTTTTTTCATATCTTTAATTCCGCCTAAAGATCTTTGCAATTTGTCTCTAGCAGTTCCCATTTTAAGAAGTTCTTTTTTAGTAAATCCCCTATTTTCTGAAGATAAATTTTTATTTATTTGCTCTAATTTTTTGATTGAATTAGATATGGTTCCCCAATTAGTTAACATTCCACCTAACCATCTATGGTTAACATAGTATTGATCAGTCTCTTTTGCTAAGTTTGCAATATTTTCAGAAGCTTGTTTTTTTGTAGATACAAATAAAATTTTACCTCTATTTGAAATAGTTTCATAAACTTTTTCAAGAGCCTTTTTAATTAAATCGACTGTTTGAGTTAAGTCAATGATATGAATTGTGTCACGTCTTCCAAAAATATATTTCTTCATTTTTGGATTCCATCTCAGAGTTTTGTGTCCTAGATGTACACCAGCCTCTAAAAGCTGTTCAATTGTTATGTTTGGTATTATCATATTCCTTCCCGGTTGTGCCTCCACAGTAATTTCCCATAGGGACCGGAGGTTTTTCAACCAAATACTGTGTGCGTATTAATTTTTTCAGGTTTTTACAACTAATAGGAAATATTACAAGTTTTTTTTTAGTAAATTTTTAGAGTAACGCCTACGTTTTTAAGCTGTAATATAGTTTTTTGATCAATTTTTCTTTTTTCATTTAATTTATATTGGTGAGCTATATTATTATTATTTATATTAAGAGTTACTTTTGTTTCACCTGGAAGTGAGATTATTTTTTTAATCTGATCAAGCTTTGAAATGCCAGAAGAATTTATTTCTATCGATTTAATTGGTTTATTCGTCAAATCACTTATTTTCGTAATTGTTCTTACGTTAATTCTAATTGTTGTTTTATCTGGGGATATATTTTTAATAAGATTCATAAAAAAAGAGCTACCTTCTTTTAGAATTTCTCTTTTTTGTTCAAATAGGTCGGAAAATATAAATAATTCAAAAACACCACCTAAATCTGTAAATTTGATTATTCCATATGATAGGCCTTTTTGATTTTTTTTTTCTTGAATTTTTAATATGGTAGCCGCAACTACTCCTTCTTTTAAATTTTCATTATTATCATATTCATTAAAATTTATAACATCGTACTGATTAAAATAATCTTTATACTGATTTAAAGGATGATCTGATATAAAAAAACCTAACGCTTCAAATTCTTTAGAAAGTCTTTCTTCAAATTGAAAGTCATCTGTTTTAACAAGCAATTCACCATCTTCTTTGTCATTTGTCTCTTCAAATAAATTAATTTGATTTAAGGATTTACTCTCATGAAGATTTTTAGATTTTATTATTAAGTTTGGTATAGAATCAAGTAATGCTTTTCTATTTGTATTGAAGCTATCAAATGCCCCTGCCTTAACTAGTCCTTCCAATTGTAGCTTATTTATATCTTTTGGATCAACTCTATTTATGAAATCAAATAAATTTAGAAATTTTCCATTTTTTATTCTTTCACTAACTATATTAGAAATAGCCTCATAACCAACATTTTTAATCGCTCCAAGTGCGTAATAGAAATTATTATTATCAGATGTAAAATCTGCAAAACATTTATTTATATTCGGTCTAATAATTTTTATTTTCATTCTTTTTAATTCTTCATAAAATTCACTAAGTTTTTTTTGATTAGACATTTCCATTGACATTGAGGCTGAAAAAAATTCATTTGGATAATAAGTTTTTAAGTAAGCTGTTTGATATGCTATTATTGCGTAGGCTGCAGCATGACTTTTGTTAAAACCATATTCTGCAAAAGGTTCAATTTTCATAAAAATTCCTGCTGCAATATCTTTTGCAATACCATTATTCTCAGCTCCATTAATAAATCTTTGTTTCTGCTTTTCTAACTCAGCTCTTTTTTTTTTACCCATTGCTCTTCTTAAAATATCTGCCTCACCAGCAGTAAAACCTGAAAGAGTTTGAGCAATTTGCATTACTTGTTCCTGATATATTATAACCCCATAAGTAGGTTCTAAAATTTCTTTTAATTTTGGATGAAGATAATCAGGTTCCCTTCTTCTATGCTTACAATCGTTGTATATTGGTATGTTGCTCATTGGTCCGGGCCTATATAATGCCACTAGTGCAATGATATCTTCTAGTCTATTTGGTTTCATATTAATTAGTGCATCCTTCATGCCGGAGCTCTCTAATTGAAACAGTCCAATAGTTTTTCCCTCTGTTAACAGATCAAATACTTTTTGATCATCGAAATCAACATTTTCAATATTGAATTTGTTATTTATTTTTTCTCTAATAATTGTTTGTGTCTTATGTATTACCGTAAGTGTTTTAAGACCTAAAAAGTCAAATTTTACTAAACCAGCATTTTCAGCTGAATACATATCAAATTGTGTTGATGGAAGTAAAAGGTCAGACGATTGATCTTTGTATAAAGGAACTATTGAACTCAATTTTTTATCAGCAATAACTACACCCGCAGCATGTGTTGCAAAGTTTCTGTTTAAACCTTCAAGTTTAAGAGATAACTCAATAAGTTTTTTGACTCTATTATCCTCTTGAATTAATTTTTGGAGTCTTGGTTCAGTATTAATACATTCTTGAAGTTTCATTGGTCTTGAAGGATCAAAAGGGATCATTTTGCATATAGAGTCTACAAATCCATATGGAAGTCCAATTACTCTTCCAACATCTCTAATAACCATTCTAGCTTTAAGTTTTCCAAATGTAATTATATGAGCTACGCTATCCTTATATTTTGTATTTAAGTAATTAAATACTAAGTCTCTTTTTTCCTCACAGAAATCTATATCGAAATCTGGCATTGAAATTCTATCTGGGTTTAAAAATCTTTCAAAAATTAAGTTAAATTTTATTGGATCTATATCAGTTATAGAAAGACACCAAGCTACTAATGATCCTGCTCCAGAACCTCTACCAGGACCAACTGGAATATCATTTTTTTTGGACCATTTGATATAATCTGAAACTATCAAAAAATAACTTGAATACCTCATTTGATTAATTATTTTTATTTCATGATCTAGTCTAAGCTTATAGTGTTGATAGATATCCTCTTTTTTTTGATCAGGTTTAATTTTTATTAAATTATTATTAAATTTTGATAACAAGCCTTCATAAGCATAATTTTCTAACAAGTTTTCTGAACCAAGTTCATTATTTGAGCTTATCTCTGGTAGCAAAGGTTTTGAACGATTTGCTTTAAAATTACATTTAAACGGAAGGTGAAAGTTATTTTCTAAAGCCTCAGGTAAATCACTAAACAAATCATACATTTCATTGTCAGATTTTAAATCATGGTTTATCGACAATTTGAATCTATCTTTATCACTTATATAAGATTTATTTTTAATACATAATAAAGCATCATGAGCCTCATGCATAGATTGGTCTAAATAATACACTTCGTGAGTAGCTATTATTGGTGATTTTATAATATTTGAAATTTTTAAATTAAAATTTTCAAAATCTTTTTCATTATAATCGTTATGTCTTTGTATTTCTAAATAAAAATTATTTTTAAAATTTTCATTTAACAGCTTATAAAAATCATTTAGTTCATTGGTCTTATTTTTTTGAAAAAATTTGCCTGAAAGCGAGTTTAATGAACCTGATAAGATAATTATACCTTCTGGGTTATCGAATAATTTTTTAATATCACAATAAGGTATCAATTCATAATTTTGTAGATAAGAATCAGATGATAATTTCAATATAGATTCATATCCTTTGTTATTTTTGGCTATTAATGGAATACTACCTATTTCATCATTATATTTAAAATTAATTTGTGTACCAATAATAGGCTGAGTGCCTACTTTTGAAATTTCTTCAGAAAATTCTAGGGCACCGCATAAATTATTTGTATCAGACAAACCAATTGATTTAATTTTATTTTTTTTGCAAAAATCTTTTAGTTGATCAATTTTAATTGCTCCCTCACATATAGAATACTGAGTATGAATTTTTAAATGGTTAAAATTTTGATTATTTTCTTGCATTAATAGATTTTAATTTACCATTAATTAGCTGTAATCGACAATCAGCTAAATTAGCAAAATATCTATTATGGGTTGCATAAATAATTATTTTATTTTTGGATTTAAGATTAAATAACAAATTAAAGAATTCTTTTGAACTTTTTTCATCCAAATTTCCTGATGGTTCGTCTGCAATTATAATATTTGGCGAGTTAATTAATGCTCTACCAATAGCGATTCGCTGATTTTCACCTCCAGATAGTTGAGATGGAAAATGTTTTGATCTATTTGATAATCGCAATTTTTTTAAAATTTTTTCTGTTAGCTTTTCACTAACATTTATTGATTTTCCATTTGCAACCCCGGCTAAAATAATATTTTCCTCTGCGGTAAAATCACTAAGGAGATTTTTTTCCTGATATATAATTCCAAAATTATCTGATCTAATTTTATCATTTTCATTTATGTTTTCATAAGAAATTTTTTTTTTATCCAAAAATAAATTCCCATTTGATGGACGGTCAATTAACGATAAAATATTTAATAATGTAGACTTTCCAGATCCTGAGGGGCCAACCAGAGAATAAATTTTACCAATTTTAAATTTGTAATTAATATTTTTTAGAACTGTAATCTTTTTTTGGTTATAATAACTTTTACTAAGATTTTTGATTTCTATATATTTATTCATATTTAAGAGATTTAATTGTATCTAATCTAGATGCTTTTATTGCAGGGTAAATTGAAACTATACAAGTGATGATTATAGAAAAAAGACCAATTAACAATATTGAAAAAAGATTTATTTCTGATGGTAATTTACTAAGAAAATAAATTTCTTCTGGAAATAAACTTATATTAAACAGATTGCTTATTAATGATCTTATAATTTCTATATTTATTGAAAAGAATATTCCTATAAGAATTCCAAATATTGTTGAAATTGTTCCTATTAAAAATCCAACTAAAAAGAAAATTTTAGTTATCGATGAATTTTGAACACCAATTGATTTTAAAATTGCAATATCTCTTGTTTTATTTTTTACTAATATTGTTAATCCAGAAATAATATTAAAAGCAGCTATTAATATAATAAGAGATAAAATTATAAACATAACATTTCTTTCTACTTTCAAAGCAGAAAAAAGTGATTTATTCAGATCTGCCCAAGAATTTATTAATTGATTTTGAAATACGTCTTGAAATATTTTTTTTTTTTCATCAATGTTATTTGGATCTCTTAAGAAAACTTCCAGATATCTACTGCTGTTATCTTTATCAAAAAAATCCTCTAAATCCTGTAAATTTAAAAAAGCAATGTTTTGATTAAATTGATTGATTTCACTCTCAAAAATCGAATCTATAATAAACGACTTTTGTTTTGGTAGGCTACCAGCTATTGACATTATGCTGCTTGGAGAAATTATGCTTAACTTATCACCAATATCAATATTTAAAATGTAACTTAATTCCCTTCCAATTGATATATGATTATAAGACATTTTTTTATTACCATAAAATTTATCATTTTTAATTATATTTAATTTTTTAAAGTCATCTCTTAAATAGCCTCTTAATATTATACCTTTTGTATACGTGTTGTGTACAATAACTGCTTCACCAGAGTTGCTTAGAAAAAAATTTTCAGAAATACTTTTTAATTGATCATTTTGTAATTTAGATAAATCTAGAGAGTCTTCATACGAATAAATTTTAAGATGAGGATTAAAACCATTTAATTTATTTATTAATTCAGTTCTAAAACCATTCATAACAGACATTACTACTATTAAAACAGCAACACCTAAGGAAATTCCTAAAAAAGAAAATGTTGAAATAATATTTATGAATCCATCTTTTTTTTTGGTAAATAGATACCGTAAAGCTATTTTTCTTTCTAATGAATTAATCAATTTTTTTTTGGTTATTAATTTTATTTATAATTTCATCTAAAGAAATAAAAATTGGTTCTTTATTAATTTCTTTAAATTCAATTTTTTTATCATTGAAGTTTTTACCAATTATAATCTGATTTGGAATACCAAGAAGATTAAATTTCTTTATTTTTGAAGATAAATTTTCATCTGTATCATCAATCAAGATATCAAAATTATGGTTTTTCAAAACATTATAGATATTTAATGCTTTTTCTAAATTTGAGTTATCATTTTTATTAATTATTGGAAGTATTGAGCAATCATATGGGCTTACTGATATTGGCCATTTCATTATTTCATTTTTTTCGTCATATTTAGCTTCTATGATAGCTCCAACAAGTCTGGAAACTCCAATTCCATAAGACCCCATTTTAACAAATTCTTTTTTTCCATTATAATCTACACTCGCATTCATTGGTTTAGAGTATTTATCGCCAAAATAAAAGATATGTCCTACCTCTATTCCTTTGGTTTGTAATCTGTTCTCCATTAAAACATTTTTTTCAAAATCATATTTATTATATTTTTCATCCGTAACTGCATAATATTTTTCAAAATCATTTCTTAATTGCGATAATGAATTCTTTTCAATTTTAGTCTTTGAGCTATCTACTTCAAAAATTCTTTTATCAGTAAAAATTTTACTTTCCCCAGTGTCTGCAAGAATAATAAACTCGTGAGATAAATTTCCACCTATGGGACCAGTATCTGCGGCCATCGGTATCGCAGAAAGTTCCATACGTTTAAATGTATTTAAATAAGCAAGAAAAAATTTGTTATAAGAGTAAGATGCTTCTTCATCTGAAATATCAAATGAGTATGCATCTTTCATATAGAATTCTCTACATCTCATTATACCAAACCTTGGTCTAAGTTCATCTCTAAACTTCCATTGAATATGATATAGTAGCTGTGGCAAAGATTTATATGATTTTATAGATGATCTAAAAATTTCAGTAACAAGTTCTTCATTAGTTGGTCCATATAACAATTCTCTATTTTGACGATCTTTAATTCTTAACATTTCTTCACCATAGTCTTCATATCTTCCACTTTCTTTCCAGATATCGCT
>MDTE01003236.1_pt1 | contig 14718 bp, 7 predicted proteins | sample 811231 | NCBI WGS metagenome assembly MDTE01 (sample SAMN05326651, study PRJNA326480) | marine metagenome | isolation source: seawater | place: Indian Ocean: Red Sea | collected 2010 | reverse complement strand
GGCATTCCCTTCCCTTAAGCTTTTTACCTCACTTCCAAGAAGTTCAATTCCAGCTTCAAAAGTCTCAATAATCTGAAACTCATGGTATGCCTTTCTATTGGTCGAAACAGTGCTTTTTTCCATAAATTTAAACTTCTAAAAATACATTCCTGCTTATTAGCAGTCCAAGTTTATTCCAGTGTTCAAATTATCAGTATTATTTAAATATATAACCATTTATTATTGTATCTATGTGAGGTATAAATTACTGTATTGATTAAAAAACATATCAAAGAAAGATGAAAATTTTATTAATTGAACCCTACTACACCGGATCACATAAAAAATGGGCAGAAGGATTAAAAAAATATAGCTCTCACCATGTCAAAATTCTATCTATGAAAGGCCAGTTCTGGAAATGGCGTATGCATGGAGGTGCTGTTACATTAGCTAAAATATTTAATAAAATGAATTGGAAGCCAGATTTGATTTTATCTACAGATATGTTGGATCTGACAACTTTTTTAGCTCTAACAAGGGCAAAATCAAATGGCATTCCAACTGCAATATATTTTCATGAGAACCAGATCTCCTACCCCTGGTCGCCAAGGGACAGAGATGTTTTAAATAAAAGAGATAACCATTATGGTTTTATCAATTATGCATCTGCATTATCAGCGGATAAAGTTTTTTTTAATTCTAATTTTCATTTGAAAACATTTCTAGATGACCTTAAACCCTTTTTAAAAAATTTCCCAGACAATAATGAAGTAAATACTATTGAAGAAATAAAAACCAAATCAGACGTACTTTACTTAGGTCTAGATTTTTCAAACTTTAAGGTTAGATCTTATAAAAAAACTAATACGCCAACTATACTTTGGAACCATCGCTGGGAATATGATAAAAACCCTGAACTATTTTTTGATGTGCTGAGAAAAATAAAAGATAAGAAAATGAATTTTAATTTAATTGTAATCGGCGAATCTTTCGGAAATACTCCAAAGATATTTGAAAAAGCAAAAATTGAATTTGAAAAGCATATCATAAAATGGGGTTATCAAAAATCGATTAAAGATTATATAGATTGTCTTTATATGTCTGATATCATTCCTGTTACATCAAACCATGACTTTTTTGGTATTAGCGTTATGGAGGCAGTATTTTGTAATGTGTGGCCTATATTGCCGGACAGGCTTAGTTATAGAGAACTTTTTAAAAACAAAGGTCAAATTGAGAATATTTATACCAATGACAACCAACTTATAAGAAAAATTGAAGCTGCAATCAAAAACATTCAACAGATAAGGAATCAATCTCTAAAAAAAGTAGCACAAAAGTACCACTGGAAAAGATTAGTAAGAGTTTATGACTCTGAATTTGAGAAAATAACTCAATAATTTAATTTATAATCATCTAAAATGATTATTTTAAATAGATCATTTTATTTGTCTCTCTAAAATTGGTTCCTTTTAACTCAATAAAATACATACCAGCAGATAGGTTAACACCACTATCTGATTTACCATTCCAGCGCACCTCGTAAGAACCAGGATCTAAATACGAATTCACAAGTGTCCGAACCATCTCTCCTTTTATGTTGTAAACGTTTAATTTTACTTGGTCACTATTAACAATGTCAAAAGGTATAGTAGTAGTTGGATTAAATGGATTTGGATAATTTTGATGCAATGTATTTTTTACTGGAATGATATCAATAGCTTCATCATCAACATCCAGAGTCAATCCAAAATAAACAGGAATAGTAAAATTTTCATAGCCTGCATCAAGTTGTAAAGTGGTGTTAACAAAATTAAATGGTTGATTCAAAACACTCATACCTACCTCAATGGTGCTTCCTGCCTCAGCCCAACCTGCATATGGATCTATAATAATTATTTCATTATCGTCAGCTAAATGAATAGCAAAATTATCGATTCCTACTCCAAAAGCCCAATTTCCTCCACAGTCGGTATAATAAAGAGCAGCAATAAAAGAAGTGGCACCATTTAAGTAATTTGTAATATCAAACATTCTTGAGGTCCAATTTGGGTTACCTCCTAAAGTAGAGTCAATAATAGTCCAAGTCCCGCCATAATCAAAAGATACCATAAAAAACAGATCTTCACTAAAACCCTCTCCATTTATTCCTCCGTTAGGACTGGAGCAAGATTCATATGGTTGAGGAAAATAAACATCAAAAGTCGCAAATACTCTTTGACCGAGCGAACGAGTTATCTCATTAGTAATTAAATAAGCACTCTCCGCTCCCCCCGCTGCTCCTATTGCATCATCATTTATGTATGCAAAATTCGTGGTATCTAGAGTGCTGTCATAAGCAAAAAAATCGCTGCTAGCCCTTGTAGGGTCACCAAGCAGCCATAGACCACCAAATAACCCACTTGGATCATACATTGTCGTAAAATCATTATCATTAAAACCTGAATAAAGCATACTGGTATTATAATCGATATCTAAGCTTAAATCAGAGTTTAGTTCAAATGGAGATGTATACCAGATATCTTGATCTAAAGTAAATGAAAAATCGAAACTAAGAACATCTTCCGTTGATAAGGTATCAAAGCTAACTACCAACGGGTCAAATGTAACATCGTTCCATGGAATGGCAGAAATAGATACTAAATTAGATTGTCCTTCATCGTAAATAGCTCTGACACCTAATTCATATTCTGTACCATTATCCAAAGAGATAAAAGAATGAAAATTATTTGTTGTGGTATTGACCAGAACACCATTTTTATATATTTCATAATTACTGACTATACCACAATTCGCGTATACGCAGGTACTATCATCAATTGTTGCAGATGGATCAAAATTATCTGCCCTGGGATCGGTGCAACCATATTTTGGACCTGCAAAAAAGTAAGTAGAATCACTAAAACCTTCGTCAAATGTCCAATTAAGTAAAACATTATCACTTGTATCTACAGCAAATAAATTTGCAGCATTCCAACCATCTCCATATGTATCTGCTCCAATGACTTTATAAGTTCCCGTAGGCACGCAAATTGAGTAATATTGATCAACTCCGCCAGATATTATTTCACTGCCTAATGAGTCATATATATACCAAGAGACTTCATCAGGCCAGAACCCTGGAGAACAATATAAATATACTAAATTTTCATCGCATGCCTCATACTCACAACTACCATCATCAGTATTTGCTGAGGGATCATAGTTTATGGCGAATGGGTCTATACAACCATAATTTGGACCTAAGAAAAAATTCTCAACGAGTTCGAAACCTGCATCAATAGTAAAATTTAAATATTCGGATCCATTCACAACATTTGTGATAGTCATTACTGAGCCATTCCAGCCATCTCCATAAGAGTCAAGGCCAGAAAATGTGTACGTTCCTATTTCTAAACACATAACTGTGTCAAATGGTGCAGCAATGGGGGCCTCAGCTGAAAGAATTATCTCTCCAGTTGTAGAATCACTTAAATACCATGAGATTTCACTAGGCCATGATCCTTCAGTTAATACAATAGATACCTCTAATTCCTCATCGGGATTAGAACAGTTTCTAGAATTTTGAACACCTAGCTCAATATTACTTGAGGGTATTTCTGGTCTTTCGGCAATCATCATGCCATTTTTAGGAAATTCTTTATTCATTCTTTTATCTTGCGCCTTTAGTTCATAATTACGAACTGACTCATTCCTTAGTGCATTTCTAGAATTATATATTTGGTTGGAACTAAAATTTGAAAATTCATTATTTAAAGATAATAGTTCTTCTGGCTCAATGAGCTCTATTATTTTCACCTCATCGATAAGCCATGCTTCTCTATCACCGCCGGTATCAGTGTAGCGAAAACCGATATATATTCTTTGTCCTGAATAATTTGAAAGATCTACAGATGCAGCTGTCCAAAAGTTGAGTATCGAAGGGTCAGACGTATAAATGCTTTGCCAGCTATTTCCATCATCAACAGAGATTTCTACAACGTTTGAGTCTAATAACATTTCCCCCCAATAATATGCCTCAAAAAACTCTAAATTTGCTGATGCATCGGATGATATATCAAACGGACCAAATACCATTCTACTATCAACAGCCATTCCAGATTCTGCAGTCCACCATGCAATAGCTGCCCATCCTAAATTTGGATCTTCTAAATTATTGCATTCAAATCCATTTGCGCAGTAAGCATTACCATCTGTACCTCTGTACCAACCTCCATTACCATTATCTACTAAGTGTGTAATCGTTCCTGTAGGAGTGCATAATTCAAAGCACTCTTCAAAAAGCATAGTTTCTATAGAAGTATCATTTATGTCCTTCCACGAAAAGAAGATATTCTTGTTACCAGATGTGGCCTCCAGGTCTGAGGGATCGCATATTTCTTGTGAAAAATATTTATTTATGGTGATTATTAAAAAAAATAATATAATCTTTTTACCCATTATTCAACTCCGAAAAAATTGTAAATAATATCTTGTCCAGATGATGATAAATACGGTACAGCTCGGAGAGCATTAGTACCATTACTAAATGTTGTATCAATAATTGTAAAGTTTATTGGTGAATTCAATGCTCTGACTTCGTGATTTAAATCAGTAGCTAACAATCCCCATTCAAAATTTACTTCACTGAATGATATGCCGCTTAAATCATTAACAATATATGAAAAAAGATTTTTTAAATATGTAGCAGACATTATTGTGTTATTGTTTGCTGTAACGATATCATAATAGTCAGTAACAAAAAATGTCATAGGCTCCGAAGTTGAGATAGTAACATCATCAAAATAAACTCTTCCAGTTGATCCAGCAAACTGGCTATATCTGAATCCAAGAAAAACAGATGATGTGTTCGGCCATTGTCTATGCTCTGGCACCACTGTAGAGACTTCAAATGGATGCCATATGTCTGGAGAGTAACTTTTATTAATAACCTCGCTGGTTGATATATTCCATAAGTCTGTGTAAGAATAAATAACGAGCTCAGCATGGTTTTCTCCATCCAATTTATCAGAGGAGGGGGTCATTATATAACCCTTAATTTTTAATTCTGTTCCAGGCCTAATGCGGTCTTTATTTAAAAAATCATTCACTTGAGAAAGCCTGAAAAGCAAAGTACTATGATTGTATACAGCATTATTACTATCAGAGTCTTCCATCATTAAGCTATGTAAACCTGTTCTAGAGACAGAATCTACTACAGCAGAATTAACATATTGATGCGTAAGATTATTTGTAGTTTGCGATGAAATCCAATTGGAGGCAAATAAACCATATCCCTGAGGCATTTTTCTTGTTATTTGTTGTTGTAAAATAGGATCCCAAACCTCATTCATGCTGTAAGACTCAAAACCTTTTGAAATAGATGCTCCATCACATACTACCTTACATACAAGTCTGTTAGTATAAAGCACTGTGTCAGAATCTATAGAAGCCTCCCAATTAAATGGAATTGTTTGAAAGTTTATAATTGTATCCAAATTAAATGCATCACCATTTTGAGGATGCAAAATGGAAAAATCTGTAGGTTTTGGGTTAGTGGACTTTTTCAGACTTACCCTAAAATCATCAAATAGTACAGAGATCATCCTTGACGAATCATAAGCCCAATCATATGTTGACCATTCTCCTACTCTAACTTGTAAATAATTACCAACGGCATCAATAGAGCTATTTGTAAATTTTACGGTTATAGAATGCCACTCATTATCGGCATAAATTCTAAGATCTGGATTTTCATTATTAATTGTGTAATATGTATCGGTAAATTCTAAAAAATTAGCTTCACTATCTGTTGCAGTTAGGAATACTTGTAAGTTAAAAGCCGGACTATTGCTGTTTATCTGCGTACTTGGAGTCCTAACATAGTAAGAGAAAGTATATTCTAGCGTATCACCTGGATTATATTTAAAATACCTGTATAAACCTACAGATCCAGTTTCAGATTTAATCTTTAAAAATTTACTTCCTTCAACAGGTTGAACAATTGCATCTCCAGAATCAATTTCAACCATTCCATAATTTGTCAAATCACCCCATTGCTCTTGGTTACCACCCCAAAGTGAAAGTCCCTCCTCAAATCCACCATTTAAAAATCCTTCATCAGGATCATTTAAATATTCAGAGACATCAATCTCTTGGAAGTTAGAGTAATTTTCATCGGTATCAATTACTGGGTCCATGCAAGAAAAAATGAAAAAAATCAATCCAAAATAAAAATTATAACTTCTAAAAATCATACTTATCATTAAATTGCCTACTTTAGGTTATCAAACAAAACTTCAAAAATAAAATTACGTTGCGTTGGTGGCGTGCCAACAACTCTTGGACCATCTTGATCCATTAAATTATTACACTGCAATTTGAACCTAACACGATCATTAATCTTGTATTGTAAGTGTAAGTCAAATATCCATCCTCCACCAATTGGACCTTTGTTATCATAAATCTGATTTGGAGATAGACTTGCAAAAGATTGGTTTTTTGTGGCAACATGGTAACCACTTACAAAGTCAAATTCCTCTGTATAATTCGCGGTTAGCTGAGCCCATAAATTTTTAATTAAAAAGTCATCTTTAGATAATCCAATAAATCCTTTATTTTTGGGAGCGTTAAAGAAAAGTCTGCCTTGTTGAAAAGAAAAACTTTTTAGCGAATTATCGAGGAAATACCTTAATGAATCATTTTTTATAGAGTCCAATTCAATATCTTCAAATAAACTGCTTTGAACATCATCACTATCATCAAATTGTAGATTATCATAAATTGAAAAACCAGTGTTTAATACATAATCATTAAAAAGATTGTATTTTATCATCACATCTGCTCCAAATACTGTTGCCCCTGATGTCGAGGTGTATGAATATATAACTGAATTATTTCTAACATTCACATCGCCAATGAACTCATCTCCAATATGAGTAACTTGCTCTGGAATATATGGGGCATCAGCTGGATAGAAATCATGGATTACTCTTAGAGGGCTGATAAAATTTTCGTACTTTGAGTAAAAAAATGAAACATCTAAAAATAAATTTCCATAAAAAAGTTTTTTCAGACCAATTTCGTAACTATCTACTGTTTCTATTTCTAATGGAGCAATGGCGGTCTCTCCATCAATCAAGAAGCCATCTTTATTTCCTCGAAATTGAGTTTGCATTGGTAAAAAAATTAAATCGTCATAATTCAGTGAACCATTATTTATTTGAGTGCGAACATCAGGATCATTTACATTAGCAATGAGATTCATAAAAGATCCATTATCAAATATAAATGGTAGGATATTCCCACTATCCTGGGCGTTAAAAAATCTAAGCATGTGAAGATTAAATACGCTTGGTGTCTGAAATGCCCTATTGTAGCTGAAGCGAATATTTCCTCCAGAAAGTCCGTTCCATTGAAGTGCAAACCTTGGACTTATCCTTGCATCATAATATGAGTGTTTATCATACCTGATTGCTGTTACAAACTTTGTTTGTAGCGGAAGTTCTATCGTAGCCTGAGCATATGCACCATATTCTTCAATTTCGATATTTTTACCCATTATTGAATCTTCTAAAACTGCGCTTTCAAGCTCAGACACTGGTCCTTTATCATCGAGAAAATCTCTACCACTTTGAGGCCTGTAAATAGAAAAATCACCGCCTACAATGAACTCTATTTCAGCTATGCTGAAATTTTGCTGGAAATCTCCTCTCAAAACATCTGTTTTAACAAAATCTTGAATTTTGGTTTTATCTACTGATTCCTCGAGGGTTAACCCCCTGCGCATCATATTTAAGTATGCTATATCTGTATTCCAGTACTCAGTGCCAGATGATCTGAGCCAGTGAATTCTACCAAAAAAATTCTTCCAAATGAGCTTACTCCAAATTGAGCCCATAGTGTAATTAATAAAATTTAAGCCAGAGTCAAAAGGCTGATAACCTGATTGAAAATAATGTTCATGACCCAATGATATTTCAGCATTATCAGATAATTCGTAGTAAAAATGTATATTTGCTTTTGTGTTCCTTAATTCTCGTTCAAAATCTGAGTCCATTACATCAATAGTTTCTACATAATCCCACTGTCCATCACCATTAATATCATCCCAGACTTCAGGCTGGCTTGGATCAAAAAAATTCCAAAATGATACAGCTTCATGCGTACTCTGATAAGTTAACTCGCTGTCCATATTATAATCTTGACCAAATGTTCTTGTATACTTCCAATCCAACACATTAACATTTTCTAGCGAAAATTTCATCGCTAATGGTCCCATTGCTGTAGCTAGTCTTGCCCTAAAAGAATTGTAACTACTAGAACCTCCTCCAAAAGATACATTGGCACCTTGTGAGTCTTTTGGGTGCTTTGTTATAACATTTAGTAATCCATTGTGCGCATTTGGTCCATATAGAGCAGAACTAGGTCCAAATACAACCTCCAACCTTTCAATATCCTCATTAATGAACGGGAGTGTATTTCCGTAAGCTATAAAAAATGTTGGTTCCATGTAATTAGCGCCATCAACTAAAGACACAAACCTTCCATTAAACGCGCTCATAAAACCTCTAACATTGAGAGCTGTTCGTCCCATTCCAACTTGATATGTTTCAACACCACGGACTGTTTTAAGCATTGAGCCAAGATCACCCCCAGCAGTTTTACGAATTTGCTGCTCTGATACAACAGCTATGGTGATTGGAGCGTCAATTAATTTTTCTTTCTTTTTGGAGGCAGAAACGACAACTTGTTCTGTTTCTAGAGCATCCTCAACTAAAATAAAGTTGATATTTTGATGAAATGGAGCCTTCAATAGCCCAGAAATCTCTTCATCAACCTCTTCTAATTCCTCCTCATCATCAATTCCTAATTTAGATGAGAAACTACTTTCCGTATCTTCTTCAACATCATCAGCGATTTCAAATTCCGAGATATATAACTCAAGCTCTTGAGATTTGTACCCAATGTAGCTCACCATCAGGGTATACTTTCCAGGATCTATATTATCGATTCGATATAAACCATCAAAATCTGAGGTACTACCAATAAACGTACCTTTCAGAACCACATTAGCACCAAATAATGGATTATTATCTTTATCTAATATTTTTCCTGATACATAATGATTGGATTGAGAAAAAGAGAGATTAATTATTAAAGAGGTAAAAACCAAAAAATGATTTATTTTAAATAAGTTCATGGGGTACTCTCTCTTAATTTTCTATGTAATCAAATTAAATTTATTTATTATTGAATCACAATCCAATTAATTCAAAAAATTAATCGGATTTAAATAACTATTTTTTCTTGATTATTACAAATGTCATATCGTCTTGAAGCTCAGCATCTCCTTTTAGCCAAGTATCACATAATTCAACTAATCCATTTTTAATTTCCTCAGCTGATTTATCGGATAATTCTCTTATACGCTCTTCAGTCCTTTCATAACCAACCATCTCTTTTTTTGCATTCTCAGCTTCCGGCAATCCATCAGACATCATTACAATAATATCACCACTATTTTTAAAAGAAATTTCTTGTTCCATGTGCATTGCTCCTGGCAGAGACCCGAGCGGAAGGGCACCAACTAAGATTTCTTCTAACTGTCCCTTTTCAGCAGAATAATAATAGGCTGGTGGCATTCCAGCTGAAGAAAACCTAATTGAATCTTTTCCTATATTTGCAATGTTCAAACACATTCTATTTAATCCAATATTCATCTTTAATAATGTCTCATTGAGAGAGTCTAAGGTTGGTACTGGAGCTTCATCAACTAATGAGCTCATTGCAGTTTTTGTGATTGATACTACATTACCAGAAGTTAGACCGTGACCCGTAGCATCGCCACATATTGCAACCCATCCACCGTCTTTTTTCTGCATGAAATCAAAAAAATCACCACCCACCTCTGTAGCTGTCTGTTGAAAACCAACCATTTCATAATCATCAGTAGATGGCATTTCTTTTGGAAGCATAGCCTGTTGAAATTCTCTTGCCTCCTCCATTTCAGCTTGTTGACGAGCAATTTCAGCATCTCTTAAGTCTTTTGCTTCTTTACTCTTCTTACGATAATTAATATAGTTAACTACTGAAAAACCTATTAATACTAGAATACCCCCCCAAAAAGGAACAGCAGTTTTTGGGTCAAGATACCAAACTCTGGAAATAGAAAATGGGAGCGATACAATCTTTGAAGTCCGCAAACGGTTATCAATAGCTTGAACTTGGAATTGAAAATCACCTACTTCATTTGGTACGAATGAAATTTGTGATGATAATTGAGGCTTTGACCAACCTGATGCCTCACCATCTTTTATGGTTTTATAGCGATATCTTACTTCAGCATTTGCAGGATTATAAACCATTGCATTTGCTGTCATAAAAAACCTATCATTTATAATTCCCGACAACGTACTCATAGAAGCTTGAAAGGGAACCTCTGCTTTTGGTGTTAGAACCTTATCAAATTTCAAAGAAAACTGGGAGTCATTTTCTTCAAAAATTGATAATCCTTGATTACCGCCTAAAAGAATTTTTCCTTTTGATGATATTATTGCACCAACATTACTACTTGCCAATCCATCAGCTTGACTCATCGTATACCACAAACCATCACTGAAGCAGCTTACACCACCACCGAAAGTGCCGGCCCACATTCTTTTGCGATCGTAATACAGAGAGAATATTTCGTTATGCCCTAAACCATCTGCATCAATAACCATTTTGAATTGATCATCATTTAAAACTCCAACCCCTGCTGATTCCGTTCCTGCCCAAATAGAACCATCAGGCCCATTAGTAACTAAAATTACTCGTTTATCCGCAAGTCCCTTATTAAAGAGTTTAAAAGTTTTCCCATCATACTTAACCACGCCTGCGTTATAGCATGCAATTATTAAATCTCCGTTTTTAGATTGGGTTATATCTCTAATTGAGTTTGTGGGAAGGCCATCCTGCGTAGCAAAATTAAAAAACCCATTATCATCAAAACGTGTCAAGCCAGATTTTTCAGAACCAGTCCATACAGTGTTACTTTTAGTTCTATCAATATGAATTGCTGTTACTAATTTTGCAGGCAAACCTAAATTTTTCGAATAATTAATAAAACTTTTCCCATTAAATTTGGATATACCATTTGATGTTGCAAGCCAAATAAAATCAAGACCATCATAGGTATCCATATCAAGGATAATATTGGAAGGCAATCCCTGTTCTTTTTTAAAATGCTTTGATATTTTTTCTCCAGAAAAAACAAACAAACCATTTTTAGTTGCTATGTAAGTTTTTCCCTTCCAATTGACCATATCAAATACCATCCCACCAGATTTAAACCCATCATTCTGGTCAAGATTTTGAATAGTGCCCAGGTCTTGCAAGAATAAACCTAGCCCGAATGTTGCGTACCAAATTTCGTACTTGTTAATGAACTCAATGTCATTTACAGCAATTTTATTAAAATCTTTTGATTCTAGTATGCCTGGGCTATATCTGGATATTTTTCCGTTTTTTAAATAGTACATACCCTTTTTTGATCCAACATAAAGAGTATTTGATCGATTATGCTCTAGAGATAGAACATCTATATTTTTTATAAGTTTAAGCTTCTCATTTTTTGATCTGCTCCAGAGACCCTTACTTGTTCCGAAGTATTCTATTCCATTAAAATTATAATAACTTTTTATTTTCGCCTTACTACTTTGAAAGTCTATGTTTTCAACAACATAATTATCACCTTTTTTGTAAATGACTTGTTTATCTGCGATATAAACTATTCTTCCATCGTTGACATAGACGTCTCTAATCTTGGCTTTTGGAAACCCATTGCCCATGAAAGAGGCCTTAGTACCATCGTAGAGAACGTTCTCTAATTTTGTAGATATAAATAATTGTGACCCTACGGCATTCATAGTATAAACTTTCTCACCTTGGATGAATTCTGCTTTTTTGAACGTGTCGTCTTCGCTTAAAAAGAAAACACCTTTATTAGAGGTAGCAGCATATATAATATCGTTTAAACTAACTATTTTTACTATGTTAGTAGCAGGTAACCCATTAGAAAGGCCATACTTTTTAGTTTTTTCACCATCAATAAGGGTAATTCCATTTTGGGTGCTCACCCAAATTCTATCTTGTTTATCCTTTTCAATGTCGAAGGCATAATTGCTTGAGATTCCACTATTGTAATCATATTGCTTCCAAATACCTTTTTTAGGATTTGAAAACGAAATAGCTAAGCAAGAAATAATGCAAATAATTATTCGAAGTATTATAATCATATTTATTTTCACTTATAGTTTTTGAATTAGACTTTCTAAGGCAACTTTATCTTCTGAGTAAAATTCTGCATATGCAGCAAGACCCATCATTTTTAATTTTTTTTCTAGATGCGCATCAACGTTTGTAAAAATCAACTTCCCTTGCTTTGCATTTATTGAGCTAATTAAGCTGATAAGCACTGAAACACCATAGTTATTGACTTCAATACATTTATCAAAATTGATTATAAAGTGCACAAAATTTTGAGGTAGTAAATCATCGATAATTCCAATTAATTCCTTAGCATGAAAGTCATTTAGTGGGCCATCAAGCTTAATGATAGCTGTAGGCTGTATTTTTTCAACAGAGGTTGTGAGAGTGGCTGTCGACATTTTTAAATTTAATTAATCTATATGGAAAAGGATATAGGAAGATTAAAGCTAATTTTTACAGCTAACTCGTAAAAAAACTAATACATTTATGAAAATTATCTTCCTAACATATCAAGGACAAGCCTAATTGTAACCCCAGTTGCGCTTCCTTTTGGATTAATACTAGATGGTTTTGCTCCCCAGGCTGTTCCCGCAATGTCAAAATGAACCCAAGGAATGTCTTCGCCAACAAATTCTTTTAAAAAAGCACCAGCGGCTATCGAACCAGCTTGTCCAGTAGAGCCCATATTTTTTATATCAGCAACATCACTTTTTATTTGTTTACAATATTCAGGCCATAATGGAAGCTCCCAAACTTTCTCTCCTGTTCTTTTAGAAGAGATTTTTACTTCTTCCATTAGCTTTTCATTATTACCCATAACACCTGTAGCTATGTGACCCAATGTAACAACAATAGCACCTGTTAATGTGGCAAAGTCCAAAATATATTCAGGATTGTAATGCTTTGATGCATAGGATAAACCATCTGCTAAAATTAATCTCCCCTCTGCATCTGTATTTAATACTTCTATTGTTTTACCATTATACGCAGTTAATACATCCCCAGGTTTTACGGCCCTAGATCCACTAAGGTTTTCCGTAGATGGGATAATGCCAACCACATTAATCTCCGGTTTTAGTTTGGAAAGAGCATGAAATACACCCAAAACAACCGCTGAACCACACATATCATATTTCATTTGATCCATTTTTGCTGCAGGCTTAATTGAAATTCCACCTGAATCAAAAGTCAATCCTTTACCAACGAGTACTTTTGGTTTTTCCTCACCACCATTATTGTACTCAAGAATGATAAATTTCGGAGGCTCATCCGTGCCCTGGGCGACACCCGCTAAACCGCCCATACCCATTTCAGTAAATTCTTCTCTATCAAATACCTTTAAATCTATATCTCCAGTCTCTGATATATCTTTGGCAGCATTGACTAAATGAGTTGGAGTAGCAATATTTCCAGGACGATTTCCGAGATCCCTAGCAAAACAAACAGCTTGACCTATTACGATTCCATTATTTAATTGATCTTCATTTGCATTGATAACTTCTATTTCATTAATACTAAAACTTTTATCATCTATTGTTTTTAGGTCATTATACTCATACCCTCCTAACACAATACCCTCACCCATAGGCTGACAGCTGTCAATTTCAGAGCAAAAACAATCTAATGTAATAGTTTTTGCTTTTTTTGATATTGCTGACCTAATTGCAGAACCAGAAGCAATTCTTATTTTTTCAGCATTTATTTTAGATTTGCTCCCAAGTCCTACTAATGCATATTTGCGACCATCAACGTAGAAAAAATTTAATTCACCAGTTTTTCCTTTTACATCTCCACTTTTAATGGCGCTATCAAATCCTGATTTAATGTCGGTGCTTAAATCGTTTCCACTAGGAGTTAAAGTTTTATCTTTGTAGATACCTATAAAAACAATATCGCTTGGTGAGCTAGCCGTTAAGTTTTTAATAACGCTTATTTTCGGATAATGTGACATTTACTTTCCTTGTTCTAATTTTTATTCAAATTTCAATGTGAAAATTACTATTTGTAATTTCTCTTTACAAACAAACCATTGATATTTAAATGAATGAAGAATTCATTACATAAAATCAAACCATGATTAAACTAAGAAAAGAAGAACGAAGACCAATTGGAATACTAATGATGATGTTCTTTTGCATTGTTGGTTCGAGCATAACAGGCGCAAGCGCAAGAGATACTTTTTTTCTTACCCAATTTGACAAGTCACTCCTGCCGCTTATGTTCTCACTTGTTGCCGGATTGATGGTTGTGGTCATATATATTTATAACAAAATAGCTTCAGCTCTAGATCTTATTCAAGTCATTCGGTCTTCCTCAATATTTTTTTGCATAACATTATTTTTACTTCGCCTGAACCTTAGCGGGGTTGTGATACCAATATTTTATGCATGGGTTGATGTGATAATCTCGATAACAATTTTTCAATTCTGGCTCTTAGCAGGAGAAATATTTAACCCTCGTCAAGCAAAAAGACTTTTTAGCCTTATTGGCATCGGTGGTTCAATTGCT
>MDTE01033971.1_pt1 | contig 14720 bp, 9 predicted proteins | sample 811231 | NCBI WGS metagenome assembly MDTE01 (sample SAMN05326651, study PRJNA326480) | marine metagenome | isolation source: seawater | place: Indian Ocean: Red Sea | collected 2010 | reverse complement strand
GAGACGAAGCGGGCAACGAGGCCGAGATCGATTTCGACCACCGGGTCTTTCCGCGGCGGTTCCGACGGTCGCGCATTCCTCTGAGCGATGGCTTCCTCTCCGCCGTGGTACCCGAGATCGTCGAACGTAGCGAGGATCTCCGGAAGGTGGCGATGCCCCCCGACGCAGGACTGCTGGAGCAGTACCTGGCGATCAATGGTGGACTGCGACAGCTGAACCGCGACCGACTGCTGAGCCTCGCCGCCCAGACCGCCGACACCAGGCTCTGGTCGGAGCCGTTCCGTCAGCTGGGCAACTCGCAGGTCGAGTCTGGCTTCGCCGACTATCGGACCTACGTCTACGACGGACGCGACGTCGATCAACAGGTGCACCTCGGTTTCGACCTGGCGGCCACCGCCAACGTGGCGATCGAGTCCGCCAATGCGGGTCGGGTCATCTTTGCCGACTACTTCGGCATCTACGGCAACTGCGTGATCGTCGACCACGGCCTCGGGTTGCAATCGCTCTACGCGCATCTGTCTTCGATCGACGTGCAGGTCGGAGACGAGGTGACCGCCGAGACCGTCCTGGGACACAGCGGCACCACCGGGTTGGCCGGTGGCGACCATCTGCATTTCGCCATGCTCCTCCACGGCCGGCCGGTGACGCCGATGGAGTGGTGGGACCCCAACTGGATCGAAGACCGCATCAACCGGAAGCTGCGTACCGCCAACTAGCACCCGGGGCTTGGCCCCGGAGCCCGCCCGGCGCTATACTTAGGCGTTTGTTTGGTCCTCGGGGTTCCACTCCGGGTCGGGCGGACGACCGGCGCGACCCGCTCACATCACCAACCGAATCGGATTTACGTGTGTAGGAGAATGTCAATGCATCATCGAAAACTGTGGACGGTCCTTTCCGTGCTCGTGATGGCGGCTGCGGCCGCCTGCGGCGGTGGCGACAGCGGCGACGCACCGGCTTCCTCGGCACCAGCGGCACCGGCAGCCCCCGCCTTTGATCCCGCGACGGCAGGCAACCTGTCGGGCATGGTGATGATCGACGGCGAGCTCCAGGCGGGCGAAGAGCTGATGATGGCCTCGGACCCGGCGTGCGTCGAGGCCGCGACCGACACCATGTCGAACACCTTCGTGGGAAGCGATGGCCACCTCGGCAACGTGTTCGTCTACGTGAAGGAAGGGCTCGAGGGGCAGAGCTTCCCGACCTCGACCGACGTGGTCACCCTCAACCAGGAGGGGTGCCGGTACACGCCGCACGTGATCGGCCTCCAGGTGGGCCAGACCCTCAACATCGTCAACAGCGACGCGACGCTGCACAACATCCATGCGACTCCCGCGGCGAACGAGGAGTTCAACATGGGGCAGCCGATCCAGGGCATGGAGTTCGAGCGCACCTTCAACACCGCCGAGGTGATGGTGCCGTTCAAGTGTGACGTGCACGGCTGGATGAACGCCTATGTGGGCGTGCTCGACCATCCCTACTTCGCGGTGACCGGCACCGACGGGATGTTCGACATCAGCACGCTGCCACCGGGCGACTACGTCATCGAGGCGTGGCACGAGGCGCTCGGCACCCAGACCCAGAACGTGACCGTGGCCACCGGCCAGACCGCCGAGGTCTCCTTCACGTTCACCGCGCCGTAACCGGCGCCCTCCGCTCGTTCGGTTTGACCGGCCCGGCGCCCGACAGGGTGTCGGGCCGGCCTGTTCTTCCACCCTTGTCGTCGGGGCCACTGGTATGACGTCCCCCGCCGGAGCCCACGCATGAAGACCGGGGCCGCGGCCCTCGACAGCCCACGTCATCGCCTGCTCGACTTCCTGGCGCTGACCAAGCCACGTCTCAACTCGCTGGTGGTGGTGACCGCCGGCGTCGGCTACCTCGCCGCGCGGTCCGGACCGATCGACCCGGTCCTCCTCTTTCACACGGCCATCGGGTCGGCGCTGGTAGCGGGCGGAGCCGCGGCGCTCAACCAGGCAGCCGAGATCGACCTCGACGAGCGGATGACCCGCACCCGCACCCGGCCGCTACCGGCCCGGCGGCTGCAGGCGGCCGAGGCGGTGTGGTTCGCGGTCGTGATCGCCCTGATCGGGCTCGTCCAGCTGGCGACGCTCGTCAACCCCACTGCCGCGGTGGTGGCCATGGCCACCCTGTTGAGCTACGTGGTAGTCTATACGCCGATAAAGCGGCGGTCGCACTGGGCCCTGCTGGTGGGCGCCATTCCCGGCGCGCTCCCGGTCGTCATCGGGTGGGTCGCGGTCGCGCCGCTGACGGCTCAGGCCTGGGCCATGTTCTGGGTGGTGTTCGTCTGGCAGCTACCGCACTTTCTGGCCCTGACATGGCTCTACCGGGAAGATTTCGAGCGGTCGGGTCTGCCGCTGCTGGCCGTCATCGACCCGAGCGGCACCCGACTTACCCGTCACCTCATGGTCTACAGCATGCTCCTGATCCCGGCCAGTCTCGGCCCGGCCTGGACCGGTCTCGGTGGCGGGATCTACGCGGTCGGCATCGTGATCATGGACATGCTGCTGCTCGCCCTGTCGCTACGATTCGCCGAGGGACCGACGACCGAGCGGGCGCGCGACCTCTTCCGGGCCACGCTGGGCTATCTGCCGCTGGCGTGGGGACTCTTGCTGCTGGACGGGCTCTGGTAGCCGACACGCGATGCTCGACGTCACCCAGCTGCCGGCGCTCAACGCGACATTGAACGGCATCGCGGCGCTGCTGCTCACCGCCGGATGGGTCCTGATCAGCCGTCGCGAGATCGAGCTGCACCGTCGATGTATGCTCGCCGCCTTCGGGGTGTCGACCCTGTTCTTGATCTCCTACCTCATCTACCACGCGCAAGTCGGATCGCAGCCATTCACCGGACAGGGGCCGATCCGGATCGTCTATTTCACGATCCTCATCTCACACATCATCCTGGCGGCGGCGATCCTTCCCCTGGCCCTGATCACGCTTCGTCGGGGACTCATCCGCGACGACCGCCGCCACGCCGCAATCGCGCGCTGGACCATGCCGATCTGGCTCTACGTCTCGGTCACCGGCGTGATCGTCTACTGGATGCTCTACCAGCTCTGATCGGCGGGATCTCCCGCCGGGAGCGACCGACGGGGCGTATGATCCGCGCAGGCGGCGTCCAACGCTGGCGTCCAGCCTCTGTTGCCACGTGGACCAGATAGAGCTGTTCCCCACCGGCGCCTTCGGCATCGCCGACCCCGCCCGACTCGGTGCGCTTGGCACGATGGTGGTCACCGCGCTGCTCACCCTGCTCTACGTGTTTCGCCGGCGCCTCTACATCCTGCAGTGGCTCATCGCGTGGGCCTGTCTGACCGGTTCGATGGTCCTCAGCGCGCGCGCCGAGGGCGCGGCGGTCCTCGACACGCTGGGATTCGGCCTGGCTCGCGCCCTGTCGGTCGGGGCAATCGCGGCAATCGCCCTGAGCGCATTCACCTTTCAGGAGCGTCAATGGCCCGGTCGTCGTTACCTGCTCGTCCTGATGCCGGTACTCGTGTGGTGCGTGGTCAGCCCCTTGTTCCTGACGGCGGCCCGGGCCGTGCTGCCCGGCTATCTCGTCGCCGCCGCGCTGCTCGTCGGCGGGGGGCTGGCCTACCTCGGGGTCCTGCAGCGGACACAGCTTCTCGGGGCAGGCGTGATCGGGGTGGCGCTGTTGCTGACGGCGGTGACGCAGACCTGGATCGGCGTCACGCTGATCTCGGGCACCGGCGCGATGCTGCGGCCCGAGCTGATGGTGGTCAACGGGCTGCTGTTCCTGTTCGCCGCGCTGGGCATGCACCTGCTGGTCTTCGAAGAGATGACCTTCGAGCTGCGGCTCGCGAACCGGCGCCTGCAGGAAACCCAGACCGAACTGCGGGAAATGGCGATCACCGATGCCCTGACGGGGTGTCACAACCGCCGGTTCTTCCATGAAGTGATCGGTCGTGAGCTCCAGCGTCGGCAGCGCTACGACGTTCCGCTGTCGATCCTGTTCGTGGACATCGACCACTTCAAGATGGTGAACGACTCGCTTGGCCACGAAGCGGGTGACCGTCTGCTCGAGTATGTGGCGCTCTTCCTCCGGCGCAACGTTCGGGAGGCCGACTACGTGTTCCGGTGGGGAGGCGACGAATTCTTGCTCCTGCTCTCCTGTGGTCTGGATGAAGCGCGAGAGAAGGGGGTCGAGTTGCGCCGGTCGTTCAGCGAGGCGCTGGCCACCTCAGGACTGCCGACCGGAATCGGGCTGAGCGTGGGGGCATCGGACGTCGAGACCGACACCGACGACATCATGAATCGGATCCGGGAGGCGGACGAGGCGATGTATCGGAACAAGCAGGGCGCTGACACCGAGCCGGCGACCAGCTCAGGGGCTCAGTCGTAGAGCAGGTAGGGCGCGACCAGGCGACGCCAGTCGGCCTCGCCCGCCGCCCAGGCCGCGGCAATCTCCCAGGTCGGGGTCGCACGCTTGATGGCGGCCACGACCTCCGCGGAACCAAACAGGCGTTCAATCGCGTCGAGCTGGAACACGTCGCCGTGAAGCCGCCACAGGGCTGACGCGATCTCGAGGCCGAAGCGTACCGGCTGAAACCGATCCCGGTCCGTCACGACGAAGAACACCCCTTCGCACCGTTCGCCGGCGAAACGACTCGCCCTCGGCGTGAAGCTCAGCGGGTAGACGCGCACCCCCGGGACACCGGCCGCGTTCAACGCCTCGGCCAGCGCGGGACCGTCGATCCACGGTGCCCCGATCTGCTCGAACGGCGTGTCGGTGCCGCGTCCGACCGACAGGTTCGTCCCCTCGATCCCCCCCACCCCGGGATAGAGCAACGCCTGGTGGAGATTCCGCATGTTGGGAGAGGGGTTCACCCATCCGAGGCCGGTCTCGTCGAACCATCGGTTGCGGACCCACCCACGCACCGGCACCACCTCCAGCTCTGCGTTGATGTCGCGCTCGCCGTTGAACAGTCTCGCAAGCTCACCAAGCGTCAGGCCATGCCTGGTCGGCGCCGGGACGTAGCCGGTAAACCCGAGGTGCTTCTCATCGAGGAGTGGCCCCTCGATTCGGCCGCCGATCGGGTTCGGTCTGTCGAGCACCACCACGCGGAGTCCATGTCGAGCCGCCTCCTCGAGTACGTAGGCGGTGGTGACGGCGTAGGTGTAGAACCGCGCGCCGATGTCCTGCAGATCGACCACCAGGGTGTCGAGTCCGTCGAGCGTTGCGGTCGTGGGACGCCGAGTGTCTCCATACAGCGAGTGAACTGGCAGCCCGGTGCGAGCATCCCGACCGGACGCGACTGGACCGTCTTCGGCGCCCCGGATGCCGTGCTCGGGGCTGAACAACGCCCGTAGGTCAACGTCCGGCGCCTCGTGGAGCAGGTCGATGGTCGAACGCCCGTCGCGTGTCCGCCCGGTCTGATTCGTCACCAACCCGACTCGTTCTCCAGCCAGGGCTGTAAACCCGCGGTCGGCAAGCACGTCTACCCCCGCCGACACCTGTGGCCCCACCCTGGAGGTCCGCTCTCTGATGGCCGAGGCCGCCACCGTCGCTACCCGGCCCCGCAGGGCGGTGACGTTACCCTCGCCGTTCGGATGTACGCGGTGCGAGAGAAAGACGACGAAGGTGTCAGACGCCGGGTCCAGCCAGAGCGAGGTCCCGGTGAACCCGGTGTGCCCGAACGAACCGGCCCCGAACAGCGCGCCTCGGTTGGACGAGAAGCGGGAGTCGATGTCCCAGCCGAGGCCGCGGCGGTCGGCCATGCCCCTCGGAGTCGACACCTCGGTCATACGAGCCACCGACGCCCGGCTCAAGACCCTGACCCCGTCCAGCTCGCCGCCACCAAGCACCATGCTGGAGAACCGGGCCAGATCGTCGGCAGTGGAGAACAGCCCCGCGTGACCGGCCACGCCGTCCATGCGCCGCGCGGTGGGGTCGTGCACCAGTCCACGCAGCATCTCGGCGCCCGGCCCACCGCACGGCCAGGCCAGGCGGCCGCATGGCTCGGTCGGGGCGATCCTCGATTCGAGCGCGGAGGGTGGACGAAACATCGTGTCGCGCATGGCCAGCGGCTCAAGCACGGTCTGCTGCACGAACTCCTCGAACGGCGTGGCGGCGATGCGCTCCACGAGCTCCGCCAGGAGCATGAAGTTCAGATCGCTGTAGATGAATCGTTCCTCGGGTGACGCCTCGGGCACCTCCTCGAGCATTCTGGCCACCGCCTCATCCGCCCCCTCGAAGACCTCTTCGAGCGGCAGGTCCGGACGCAGTCCCGACGTATGGGTCAAGAGGTGCTCGACCGTGATGAGCCCCTTGTCATTCGAATCGAAACCAGGCAGGTAACTGGCGACGCGGTCGCGTAGTCGGAGCCGACCGTCCTCGACCAGGGTCATCACGGCGGTGGTCGTGGCCACCACCTTGGTCAGCGACGCGATGTCGAAGATCGTGTCGAGGGTCATCGGCTCGCGAGCCCCCACCACGTTCCGCTCGCCAAAGGCGCGCCGATAGACGATCTCTCCCTGGTGGCCCACCAGCACGACCGCCCCCGGCAGGTCGCCGTCGTCGATCGCCTCGAGGATCAGCTCGTCGATGAGGTCGAGGCGCTGGGGGTCGATCTGCGCGCCGGCCGGGGTGGGGACGGTGGCGGCCAGGAGCCCCCCCAGAGCGACCAAGACGAGCCACCGCCCGAGGTGCGGTCGACCCTGGATCTGGAGGGGCACGATCGGATTATACTTTTGGGTCGCCGCGCATCATCCGGTGCGTCCTCCGGACGGAGGGAGTCCACATGCCGCGATTCAACCTTCGCATCGTCGTCACGCTTCTCGTCCTGGCATTCGCCGTCGAGGCCGCCGCTCAGGGGCGGGTGCGGGGGGTCGTTCGCGACCGGGACGGCAGCGGGGTGGAGGGCGCGTCGGTCTCGGCCGAGAGCCTCGTCTCGCAGGCGAGTCAAACCGCCGTCACCGATGCGCAAGGACGCTTCAACTTCATTGGCCTGAACCGGGGCGAATGGCTGTTCGTCATCTCCGCCGACGGGTTCGAGCCGGTGCAGGGGTTCGTGGGCATTCGCTCGTCAGGTCCGGCAACCAGGGTCACCTTCACCATGGACCGCGACCTGTTCAACCCGCCCGCCCCGCAGTCCGGTGTGCTGGCGGGCCTCAAGGCCAGCGACCTGGTCTCGGCGCTGGACGAGGCCGATGCCCAGTTCGACGCGGGTGAGTACGAGGCGGCGATCGAGCGCTATCGGGGCGTGCTCGAGGAAGCACCGGCGATGACCAGCCTCCACGTCAGCATCGGCCACGCGCTGCTGGCCCAGGCTCGGACCGAGGATGCGCGCGCCGCGTTCCGCCAGGCGCTCGAAGCGGACCCGGAGAACGCCGAGGCGCAGGCCGCGCTGAACGGCCTCGACTGACGGCGCCGGATTGCCGTTGCCGCCGAGGCGGACAACGCCCGGTAGTCTATAATCGTGAACGTACTCACCGCGGGACCGCTCCGCGGTTCGCAGCCCCAGGAGATTCACATGCGCCAGTTCCTCAGATCCTGCATGCTCGTGACGCTCGCGTTCGGCTTCACGGCCGCGACCGCCCTGGCACAAGGCGGAATGCTCGCTGGCAAGATACTCAACAAAGAAACAGGCGAACCGATTTCCGGCGCGACGATCACCCTCGAGAACCCGGAGGCCAATCCGCCTCGCCTCGAGCAGACGACCGACGATGTCGGCGGCTTCACCATGCTGGGTCTCAACAGCGGGCAGTGGACCATCAATGTCGAGGCCGATGGCTTCGAGCCGAATCCTGGTCGCATCCGGATCCGTCAGGGGCGGAACCCGGACATCGAGATCGAGATGGACCGCGTGCTCAGCCAGCTCGAGCTCCGCTACGGCGCCGAGGCGCTGGGCGACCTTGACGCCGACGCGCTCCAGGGCGAGATCGATGCGGCGAACGCGGCCTACGAAGGCGAGCAGTGGGGCGACGCGATCAGCGGCTTCGAGAGCATCCTCGCCAAGTTCCCGGTCTACACCGAAGCGCATGTGATGATCGGCAACTCGTATCTCGAACAGGAGCAGAACGAGGAGGCGATCGCCGCCTACGAAGCCGCCATCGAGGCCGACCCCACGCTGGCGAACGTCGTCAATCCGCAGATCGCGCGCGTGCGGATGGCGATGGGCGACTTCGAAGGTGCCGGGTCGATTCTGGCCGATTCCGGAGGCGCGTCTCGCGAGGACCTCTACAACCTCGGCGAGGTGGAGTTCGCCAAGGGCGAGGTCGACGCCGCCAAGGACTACTACGAGCAGGCGAACCAGGTCGACCCGAACTGGGAGAAGCCGCTCTTCAAACTGGCTCTGGTCGCCCTCAACAAGGGCGACATCCCCACGGCGAAGGGGTTCTTCGAACAGGTGGTCGAGAAGGCCCCTGACTCGGAAGAGGGGGTCCAGGCTCGGGCCACGCTCGACGCACTTCCGTAGCGGCCCCGTCCCGTTTGTCCGGCCCACGACCGGGCCGGACGACTTCGGGCAGACCGTCGAGATCGTCCCTGGTCGGAGGGGCGGCAGCGGCGGATATTGCCCATCATAAGAAAACCTAATATTCGCAATTTTGGATCCTGGACAGGTCAAAGATCCAGAATGACTGCGATCGCGTGGACTTCGACGTCCCGGACCGCATCGCGGCGATACGGTCGTATCTGCTTGTACCTGAAGTATTTAGATGTCAGTTTCGTCAAGCAACCCGCTAGGGCCACTCCGTGGCTCGTTGCTTGCTTCCGAGGGGAGGGTCTGACGAGGGTCTTATCGCGCTCTATGACCCACTGTGTCTGCCTTCGTCGCCGTCAAACAACCGACTAGATATCACGATTGCTAATACAGGAAATGCTGCAAAGGGCGCGGGACGCAACACCGCGTCATCGGACACACTGAACAAGGAGCTCGAACACAATGAGACGTCTTCGTGCCAAGACGGGCAAACAGCTGTTTGTCACCGCCTTGTGCATGGCGCTGCTGCTGTCATTTGCCAGCGACGCCATGGCCCAGGGCCGACAGACCGGGACCCTTCGGGGCAACGCCCAGGACTCGACGGGCGCGGTCCTTCCCGGCGTCACCGTCACCGTGACCTCGGACGCGCTGCAAGGCACCCGAACCGCGGTCACCGATGTGAACGGCAACTATGAAATCCTCGGGCTTCCGAACGGTGCCTACACCGTGTCGTTCGAGCTCCAGGGCTTCACCACGGTGGAGAACACCGCCACAGTGCCGCTGGGCGGCGTGATCGAAGCCAACGTGGCCATGCAGGTTGGCGCGGTCGCCGAGGCGGTCCAGGTCACGGCGGTGGTCCCGACCCCGCTCGCCACCACCGAGATCGCCCAGAACATCACCAAGGAAGAGGTCGACGTCCTGCCGATGGGCCGGAACCCGTTCCGGATCGCCGAGCTGGCGCCCGGGCTAACCGACAACACGGTCAACAACGGCCAGCTGACCATCAACGGGTCGTTCGCCTATGACAACGTCTTCCTGATCGACGGTGTCGACACCAACGACAATCTGTTCGGCACCTCGAACAACCTGTTCATCGAGGACGCCATCGAAGAGTCGCAGGTGCTGACCTCGGGTATCTCGGCCGAGTACGGCCGGTTCCAGGGTGGCGTCGTCAACATCGTCACCAAGAGCGGCGGCAACCGTTTCTCGGGCAGCTTCCGCACCAACATGAACAAGCCCGACTGGGTTGGTGAGACCCCGTTCGACGTCGAGCAGGGCAACGAGAACGAGGGCACGCTCAAGAACAACACCACCTACGAGACCACCATCGGTGGCCCGGTGGTCCAGGACCGCCTCTGGTTCTTCTACGCGAACCGCTGGCAGGACCAGGCCGAGAGCGAGACCTTCGACGAGACCGGTATCGCCTACGAGCGGACCACCGAGAACCGCCGGAACCAGTTCAAGCTGACCGGCACCATCGCTCCGGGGCACACCCTCGAGGGGAGCTACCTGCGCAACAGCACCGCGCAGGGGCGGCCGACCTTCAGCTTCTCGATCGACCCGGCGACCATCATCAGCCGGACGCTCCCGAACGACCTCATGGTCGGCACCTACCGTGGGGCGGTCACCAACAACCTGTTCATCGAGGGGCAGTTCTCGCAGCGCGAGTTCGGGTTCCGCGACACCGGCGGCACGTCGACCAACATCCTCGACTCGCCGTTCATCACGCTGACCCAGGCGCTGGGGCACTACAACGCGCCGTACTTCGACTCGACCGACCCCGAGGATCGCAACAACCGGCAGTTCACCGGGAGCGCGACCCTCTTTGTCCCGACCGCGGCCGGCACCCACAGCATCAAGGGTGGCTTCGAGCACTTCCGCTCGACCAACACCGGTGGCAACTCGCAGTCGTCGACAGGCTACGTGTTCGACGCCGACTACGCGGTGGACGCCAGCGGCACGCCACGGCTCGACTCGGACGGTCGGCTGATCCCGACCTTCGTGCCGTTCGCCAACCTGATCGAGAACTGGATTCCGTCCCGCGGAGCGAAGCTCGACATCGACACGCTGTCGTTCTACGTCAACGACAACTGGCAGGTGAACGACAACCTCAGCCTGAACCTGGGCATCCGGGCCGAGACGGTCGACAGCACGGCCACCGGCAACATCTCGGCCGTGGACCACAGCACCGTGGTGCCGCGTCTGGGGGCCGCCTACGACGTGATGGGTGACGGAAAGTTCACCCTGCAGACGACCTACAGCCACTACGCCGGCAAGTACAACGAGGCGCAGTTCGCCGGAAACAGCAACGTCGGCAACCCCGACGTGCTGCTGGGCGTGTATGTCGGCCCGCCGGGAGAGGGTCGCGACTTCGCTCCCGGGTTCGACCCGAACAACTACTTCACGGTGTTCGGTCTCTTCCCGACCCAGAACGTGGTGTTCGCCGACAACCTGGCTTCGCCGGTCACCAAGGAGTTCACGGTCTCTGGTGGCGCGCAGATCGGCGCCCGCGGCTATGCCAAGGTGACCTACATCAACCGACGCGCCAGCGACTTCGTCGAGGACTTCGTGTCGTTCGACAACGGCACGATCAACGTCGTGTCTGACGGGTTCAACGTGGGCACGTTCACCAACAACGTGTTCCGGAACACCGACCTGCTGACCCGCGACTACGATGCGCTGCAGATCCAGACCCGGGTCCACATTTCAGACCGGATCATGATCGACGGCAGCTACACCGCGCAGCTCAAGAACGAGGGTAACTTCGAGGGTGAGAACACCAACCAGCCGGCGATCTCGTCGGCGGCGTTCGACTACCCCGAGATCACCCCGGCCGATCGGTACTTCCCGACCGGACGTCTCGACGAGTTCCAGCGGCACAAGCTGCGGGTCTACGGGATCTACAACCAGCCGCTGGGTGGGTTCGGCAACGTCGACATCGGTGCCATCTGGCGGGTGAATTCCGGGTTGACCTACAGCCTGCGGTCGAGTGGTGTCGGCGTCAACGCCACCCAGCAGGGCATCCTGAACACCGTCGGCTATCCCGACAGCCCGTCGTCGCGCACCATCTACTACTCGCAGGGACGCGGCTCGGAGAGCTTCAAGGGCTACGGCCTGCTCGATCTGTCGGTCAACTACAACATCCCCATCTGGGATTCGTTGAGCCCGTGGTTCAAGGTGGAGATCTTCAACGCCCTGAACAACGACAAGCAGATCGCCTGGAACACCACCGTGCGTCCGGACACCAGCGGTCCGGTGGACTCGCTGGGTATTCCGACCACCTTCACCGAGGGCGCTTCGTTCGGCGAGGCCACCTCCGTGAACCACTACCCGAACTATCTGCCGGCTCTCGACGGTCTCCGGGCCTTCCAGATGGCCTTCGGAATCCGCTGGTAGCGGCAGCTTCGCTCGATACCTCCCGCCGCGAGCTGTCAGCTCGCGGCGGGGCGGTTTCTTCCTTCCATGGGGCTTCGCCCCAAACCCCACGCGACGTTAGTGGGGGCCCATCGCCCCACGCCACGTCGCGGACCAGCGCCGGGCCAACGGCGGCGCAACGACGTTGGCTCAAGCCAAACCAGGAATCGCCGGTTTGGCCGTGCGCGCCCTGTCTCTCAACTCCTACTTCTGGTCGCTTCCGCCGCGCTGGTCCTCGCGGGCTGTGCCAGCGACGCGCCATCTGTCCCCGATTCAGCGGACGTCGCCGCGGACGCACCGACCGGGATCTTCAGCGACCGTGCGGCCGACAGCGGGCTGAGCTTCACCCAGTTCAACGGCATGACCGGGGAGTTCTACTTCCCCGAGGTCAACGGGTCGGGCGCCGCGCTGTTCGACTACGACAACGATGGCGACCTCGATGCGTATCTGGTCCAGGGGGCTTTTCTCGACGACGGCATGTCCCCGGAGGACGCGATCTTCCCGCCGAATACAGCGCTACCCCGGGACCGGCTCTTCCGCAACGACCTCGGCGCTGACGGAGTGCTGCGCTTCACCGACGTCACCGACGAGAGCGGCATCGAGCAGACCGGCTACGGAATGGGGGTAGCCGGGGCCGACTACGACAACGACGGCTGGGTCGACCTGTATGTCACGAATCTCGGATCGAACCAGCTGCTGCGGAACAACGGCGACGGCACCTTCAGCGATGTGACCGACGTGGCCGGCGTCGACGACACGCGCTGGAGCATTCCGGCGGTCTTCTTCGACTACGACGGCGATGGGTGGCTCGACCTGTATTGCGGCAACTACGTGGACTTCAACCAGGGCACGCATCAGGTCTGCCGCTCCGCCAGCGGCGACTCCGAACACTGTGGACCCGCGACGTTCTCACCCGAGGGCGACTCGCTCTTCCGCAATCGGGGTGACGGCACGTTCCAAGAGGTAACGGCCAGCGCCGGGCTCGGCGTGGCGGGCAGCACGATGGGCGCCATCGCGACGGATCTGAACGGTGACGGGCGGGCGGATCTCTACGTGGCGAACGACGGGCTCCCGAATCAGCTGTGGATCAACGCCGGCGACGGCACCTTCCGCGACGAGGCGGTGCTGGCCGGAGTCGCGGTCAACGCGGAAGGCCGTGCCGAAGCCAGCATGGGCGTCGCCGTGGCCGACTTCGATGGCGACGGTGACGACGACCTGTTCCTGACCCACCTTCGAGGCGAAACCAACACGCTGTATCAGAGCAGCGGCCAGGGCTTCTTTGACGACGCGGGCATCGAGCTCGGTCTGGCGACGCCGAGTATCTCCGGCACCGGCTTCGGCACGGCGTGGCTGGACTACGACCTCGACGGCCGGCTCGACATCCTGGTCACGAACGGCGCGGTCCGCCCGGTGGCCGCCAGGCTGGCCGAGGGCAGTCCCTATCCGCTCGGTCAACCCAATCAGCTCTATCGCCTGACCGAAGCGGGGACCTACGAGGACGTCTCGCCCCGCGCCGGGGCGAGCTTCCAGCTGTTCGAGGTGAGCCGCGGGGCGGCGTTCGGCGACGTCGACAATGACGGCGACCCGGACCTGCTGGTGATCAACAACAGCGACCCGGACCTGCTGGTGATCAACAACAGCGGCCCGGCCCGGCTGCTCGTCAACAACGGCGGCCAGGACCGGACGTGGGTAGGGTTGCGGACGCGGGGCGCCGACGGCCTCGGCGATGTGCTCGGCGCTCGGGTGGGTGTCGAGGTCGGCGATGGGCCGATCATCTGGCGACGTATCGACACGTCGGGCAGCTACGCCTCGGCCAGCGATCCGCGCGCCGTGGTCGGTCTGGGCGCCGGCGTGACGGCGCCGTTGCGCGCGCACGTTCAGTGGCCGGACGGCACCACCGAGCACTATCCGGTGGAAGCCGGACGCTACAATGAACTGCGGAAGGGAGCCGGCGAACCGACGCCATGATGATCCGCCGGCTGCTGGCGGTGCTCTGCGCCATGGGGATGGCGGCATGCGAGGCAGCCGGCTCGCCTGATCCGCTGGACGGAGTGCCCGCGCCAGAGTCGAGCGGGCTGCCGGCCGAGGCGACCGAGCGGATCGCGACCCAGCAGGCGCTCGTCGGCGAGCTGAGCGAGCGCGACCCGGTGGCGCGGGACGACGTCGCCGACGCCCTGGGCGACCTCGGGGCGCTCTACCACGCCTACGAGCTGCACTCGGACGCGGCCCTTGCCTTTCAGCGGGCGGGCGAGCAGGCCCCTGACGACGCGCAGTGGCCGTATCTCCGAGGCTACGTTCACCAGCTGAGCGGAGCGCTCGAGGACGCCGGCACCGCCTACGAACAGGCGCTGGCGCTCGATCCGGGTCTCGTGGCGGCCAGATACCGGCTGGCGGAGGTGCAGCTGGCCCAGGACGACTTCGACCAGGCCATCGTCGAGCTCGAAACGGCCCTCGAGGCGCAGCCCGACGCCTCGGAGGTGCACTATCCGCTTGGCCTCGCCTACCGGGGCGCGGGACGGCTGGAGCTGGCCGCCCAGCACATGCAGCTGCGCGGCGAGCGACCGATGCGGGTTCCCGACACCGTGCTGGCTCGGCTCGACCAGGTGGATGCCGGCGACGACGCCCGGCTGCTGCGTGGACTCGAAGCCTCGGCCGGCGGCGACACAAGCCAGGCGATCAACGAGTATCGCCGCGTCGTCGACACGGCCCCAGACAACCTGGTCGCCCGCCACAACCTGGCCACGCTGTTGCTGCGTTCCGGCGACGGTTCCGGCGCCGAGCGGGAGTTCCGCGCGCTCCTCGACCGGGATCCGGAGAACATGGCGGCCTTGATGAACCTGGCGGGCCTCGCTGACG
>MDTE01028123.1_pt1 | contig 14721 bp, 9 predicted proteins | sample 811231 | NCBI WGS metagenome assembly MDTE01 (sample SAMN05326651, study PRJNA326480) | marine metagenome | isolation source: seawater | place: Indian Ocean: Red Sea | collected 2010 | reverse complement strand
CCAAATTATACGTCACAGATGTAACATCAACTGTATTAGGCGGTGCATCCACTTCATTGCTCATTGCTTCACCAGTAGAGTTTAAACCCCAATAATCTGTCACTTTTACTTTAAACCAGTTTTCCTGAGTCGGATCAAACTCTGTTAATAACTCAGATGTTATGGACTGGTTATTAATTGTAGAGATCCATGTGTATGCCCCGTTTTGGCTCTCAGACTTGTATAATTCATAGGAACTGAAATCATTTATTGCCGAATTTCTTGTTTTACTATTCATATGATTAATACGGCTCAAATTCGGAATATATGGCTCCCAGGTAATTACCATTGTAGTGTAATCATAATTGACCATGATCACATCAACAGGATCTGGACTATTATTTAATTGATTGGATATGCCAGCCCCAATAGAAGTTTGTCCCAAAGTATCTGCTACTTCAACCCAGAACCACTTCTCAATATTTGCGTTAAACTCAGTAATATTATGAGAAGTAGTGTCCTGGCTTGGTATAATAATTAAAGTAGTCTTATCTCCATTTAGAGAGTTGGATGTTAATAGATTATAATGTTTGAAATCTGCATCAATTGATTTACCCCATGAAATTGTCATTTTTTCTGTATCATACTCAACCGATTCCACATTAACAGAAGTTGGCACTGGGTCCAATGTTGATGAATAGATTTCACTTTCTGCTTCATAGTTAAAGGTATCAGTAACGGTTATCCTGTAATACTGATAAACCAGTGGATTTATATCTTTGTCAAAATAAGATGTTTGTTCTAATGAGTCTGTGGAAAAGGCTAAGGAAGGGCTCTTCATCTCAGAATCTGTTGACCTTTGTAATATATATTCACTGAAATCCCCATCAGTAGATTGATCCCAAGATATGTTCAAACCACCATTTTCAAAAACTACAGATGTAATAGCTACTGGTTCTGGGACAGATAATGTATTATCAACTATTAAAACAATGGGGTCACTATCGGTTTTATTTCCGCTTAGATCATAGGAACGAACAGAGATAGTGTAATTACCATCATTAATCAGATTAGTATTCCATTCGAAGGAATATGGTGCTTTCTTATCGAAATATCCAGCGGAAAAATTATTTATCCTTAATTCAACCTTTTCCACACCTTTATCATCAGAAGAATTACATTTAATTGTTACAATTTCATAAGCTTTTTCCCAGGACTTGGGTTCTGTGATGCTGGCAGTTGGTGGAGTTATATCTAAGGAAACTGGTTCGTCTTGACAACTCAAAGCTATAAATAGAGCCAAGGTAAATAAAGATATGGGACATTTCATAAATTAATTTACCGAATGATATTATAAACAGTAAACCCCACAGATCGTGGGGTTTTTTTATAAGTACGCCCGGTAGGATTCGAACCCACAACCTTCTGGTCCGTAGCCAGACACTCTATCCAGTTGAGCTACGGGCGCATAGTTTTATAAAGAGCTAAGACTTAATTAAAATTTTCTATTTATATCAATATACTAAATTTATAAAGTATAATAGAGATGAATTACGAAATTTTTGTGAATCAAGAATTTAAGATTAGTTATGTTAGTAAAAATTAGGTATCTGGCTTACAATTCTTTTCTTTTTATTACAACTAATGTGATATCATCATCATTCATTAATCCGGACATCCAGGAGTTACCCAATTCAATCAAAGAATCAATAATGCCCTGCGCAGACTTATGACCATTTTCCTGAGTACATTTTTTAATTGAATCATAATCCAACATATCTCCTTTTGGATTTACGCATTCAGGTAACCCATCTGAGATTAATACAAATGCATCTCCTGGTTTCATATCAAATTTTTGATGGTCAAACTCTGCAAGTTTCATGGATCCTAGCGGCAATCCCGGGACAAGAATTTCTTCAACGGAGCTTTCTTGAGATCGATAGATATAACCTGGAGGCATTCCTGCTGATGTGAATTCAAAGGTACCATTCTCAATTTTTGTCATATTTAGAGACATACGATTTGTGCCAAGATCAATAGTCTTAATCACTCGATTAAGACTCTGTGTAATTTCAGCGGGCGATTTAACGGCAGTACTTACTAAGCCCGCCTTAGTAATTGACACCATCATTCCCGCATTTAAACCATGTCCTGTAGCATCACCAACCACCACATATAGTGAACCATCTTTTTGAGGAAAGAAATCATAGTAATCTCCACCTACTTCTGTAGATGTTTTCATATGAAATGCAAATTCGTAATCAGGGTGCTCCGGCGGTGACTGCGGAATTAATGACATTTGGAACTCTCTTGCCTGCTCTAATTCCTTCATTCTTCTCTCTTCTTCTAATTCATTTTTTTGTTTTTGCATCCTGAATTTGATAAAGATGTAAATGCCAATAGATACAAGAAGGAAATAAATGCTAAATGCCCAATAACTTAGCAATGGGTGAGGTATAAATTTTATGCTAAGAATCTCCGGCTTACTCCAAAGTCCATCATTATTAGAACCCTGAACCATAAACTGGTATTCTCCCCGACCCAGATTATTATAAGTTGCAAAACGAAGATCACCTGAATAAATCCAATCTTTGTCCAGAGGGGCTAGCTTATACCTGTACTGGTTTTTAATCGTGTTGTAATAGTTAAGTGCAACAAAATCGATAGTAAATGATTTTATACCGTGGTCAATTTCAATATTACCTTCTACTTGACTTTTCTTAGCACTAATATCAAAAACTTCAATGATTTCATCATCAAAACTAGTTTTTTTAACACGAGTAATAATACATGGGGGTTGATACTCATTATATTGAATTCCCGATGAATTCACCTTTGTTATGCCATTGGGACCACCAAAATAAAGGTTACCTAGTTCATCACTATCAAAGCAATTCCTATGATAATCTAAATTTCCAATTCCATCCATTAAACTATAGTTTACAAATGTTGTATCCTTTTGGTCAAAATAAGTAAGACCTTTTTTAGAACTGATCCATAGATTGTTATCCAAATCAATAGCAAGTGCTGTGATATAATTACTAGGCAATCCATCTTCCATGAAATAGTGAGAAAAGGTTTCATCTCTGTGTAAGTACTTATTGAGTCCACCTACTGTGCCGATCCAAACTGCCCCATTTTTATCTTCTGTAATACACGTAATTTGAGATGATGAAATACCTCCTGATAAGGAAGGGTCAAATACATGGCCTTCTACCTCAAAATTATCTTCATTATATATATCTTTTACTAGATCTTTATCCAGAAAATAGATTCCTTCTCTTTCCGAACCTACCCAGACATTACCATTATTATCCTGAAATAAAATCCGGATAATAAGATCAGAATTAAAAAACTTAGTCTCCATTGCAAATCCATCAATAATTAAAAGACCAGTAGCAGTCCCAGCCCAGATATATTCATCATTTGAAACCATTAAGTCAAAGACTCTATTCTCCGGAATTTGCTGAGTCGCAGGCAAAGATTGATCGTTCGAAAAACGAATCAAATCATCCGTCATTGTATTGATTCGAATGATGCCATCATCTGTTGCAACCCATATAATTTCATCATCAATTACTTCAACGTCTAAAATATGATCTATATTACCTAAGAATGATTTTTCATATTCATAGTCCCGAATACCATCCACTGACAAATATTCAAGGCCAAAACCAGTAGAAGCCCAAATCATTCCACTTTCCTGTGTAGCAATGGAATAAATCTTTTCATTCTTTAAACCCCATTCATTCTCACGATCAAATTGTATAGAATGGAATTTTGATTGAACATAAGAATGAAAGCTGATTCCATTTTGATTGGTCCCGATCCAGACATGACCAGCTTTATCTTCTATGAAACATTCAACAGTATTATCTGTAAGTGAATTTTTATCGATAGGATCATGAGAGAAATGGTTAAATAATGTATCTAAGCCACCATGGTAAATATTTGGACTCTCATATAAACAATTGATACCCCGGTTATTTTTTGTAGTAAACCACAGATTTCCAGATTTCTCTGCAATCAAGATTTTTGATATATCATTTTCAATAATACTCTCAGCGTAGGGGGTCTCCTGATAATTGATAAAATGATTTGATTCGGGTTTGAATCGGGATATCCCATCTCTAGTTGCAATCCACAATTCTTTTCTCACCTTATCCCAGTCAAGATCTACAATAGTATTTGATACAATAGAGTTTTTCCCGATGGTAAGTTTGTAGTGCTCTTCAACATTATTAAATTTTTTATTTATTTTATATAAACCATTACTTGTCCCCACCCAAAGGGTACCTTGTTCACCCTGTTCAATTACTTCTACCCTGCCAATATTTTCCCCATTACCAGTTTTAAATTCTTGAATATCTCCCGTTTCAGAATCAGGGTAAAATAAACCATAATCTGCCCCAATCCATATACCACGGTCTTCATCCATAAAAAGATTATAAATACTATTATTATTAAATAAGTCTGAGCGGCAAGTCTGACAAACTAAATCATTATTTTCGGGTAAAGTTTTAAATACGTGGTTTTTCCCTCCCTTACCAGATAAAATCCAAAGAGATCCATTTGCATCTTCAACAATAATTTCGGGTGAAATAATTACATGACCTTCAGCGGTAGCTGAATTAAATGGACGGTCAAATTCACGCTTTGATGGATTAAATCGACTCACACCTAATTCTGTTCCAACCCATATTTTATTTTCAGAATCTTCAAAAATAGACGATACCTGATTACCAAGAAGCGATGAATTATCAAAAGACTTCATATGGTAATTCACAAAGCCATAGCCGTCAAAAATATCAAGACCATTTTCAGTTCCCAAGTAAATAAGTCCCTTTCGATCTTCATAAATTACTTTTACAGTACTTTCGGATAAACCATCATGCACAAGAATGTTTTTAAATGAAAAATCTGGCTGGCAAAAAAGGTAGCCCGAGCATAATAAACCAATTACTTTATAAATATATAACGTGCGGAGAGCCATCAGGTAATTTAGCCTGAATAGATTAAAAAGAAGGTGGCGAAATTTCGCGCCACCAATATATATTGATTTTTAATGCTTTTATAAATTATTTTACTAGAAGTGCTTTTTTTGTAGATACTTGAGCTCCAGTCTGTACTCTGATAAAATACATACCTGTAGGTTGGTCTGTAGCATCCCAAAATAATGTATGAGAGCCTGCTTCCAACACTTTCTTTGACTGTACTACATCTACCTCCTTACCAATAGTATTATACACTGTTACTTGTGTTACAGCTTCTTTAGGCAGGGCAAAAGATATCGTTAATTTGGGGTTGAAAGGATTTGGATATAATCGCTGAATCTGGATTGAATTAGGCATAACCCCTTCTACTAATTCCTTACTTTCAGAAAAGTTGACTCTGATCTCGCCAGCATTAGCACTGGCCACTACTGTATTGGTAAAATCATCAACAGTCAGTCCTGAAATATTAAATTCAATTTTTTGACGTGAATTTTTTCCTGTCATATCGTACCCAATAATAATGATTTTATTATCATTTTTAGCAATTTTTAGTGACCACCCTTCCGGCAGTAGAATTTGATTCAAATCAGTCACAGTCAGATCAGTATTATCTATTTCAAATTGAAATCCGCTAATCTCATCAATGCTTTCTATTTTAGCTATGTTACCATTCTCAGATTGCAGAATGTTAAATGTTCCATTGGAAAGTGCAGAAGTGCTCTGAGGGTTATTTCCTCCTAACAACATTTGAACAAGATTAATAACATCAATAATATTCACATTGTTATCACCATTCATATTAGCTGCCTGGTATGCACAACTTTCTTGATTATTCTCAATTACAACATCTACTAAACTTAAAATATCCAATATATCAAAAATAAAATTACCATTTTCATCCACACTGCCATCTATATTACCTCTTACCCAGACATTTGCATTATCACAATTATCACAAGCGTCTCCTAAACCATCCAAATCAATATCGGCTTGGCTAGGATTATAATCAACCGGACAATTATCACTCGGATCGTTAATATCATCCCCATCTGCATCCATGGGAACATTTTCAACTGCGGCATTTATCGCTGCCAAAATAGCAGCTTGATTAAAGCCTGCGCTAGTATATACAACTTCCATATTGTGATCTAGAACGACGTTATGCGGAATGGACCCCGTACCAAAAAGATTCCATGCGGTGTTGTCTGCATCTCCATTGAGGATTGGATAAGTAATACCAAAAGATGATGACCAACCCGCGCATGAATAGGATGTATATTGAAAACCATGAGCAACCACTTGGACAGGTGCACCTGCGGCTTGGTAGTCTTGCCAAATTTGTTCGGTAATCGGAGCCTCCGATTGACATGGACCTCACCAAGAAGTAAAAAGCATTAGCCAGGTTACTTTATAACTACCACCATTTATATCACCATTGCATTCCGTATATAAATCAAAATCTCCTGCCCCATTCGCACAAATCGGTTCTGTAAAGTTAGGAGATATATCGCCAACCTGTAGCGGTAATCCAAAAATACCACTGACAATTATTGTATGTATAATTAATGTTCTTAGCATTTTTATTTTCTTTTACAACTAGCCATATTAATAAAGAATTAATCAATTAAACAAATTTAAAAAATCATGCTATAATTGAAACGTATACCATCATTATAAGGAGGAATTTGGCGGCAAATACCATTGCTGCAGAATAAACCACCCTGAATGGAGCCGTACATGATAGTTAATCGATGGGATGAACTTATATTATAGGATAATTCTATGGAAACCCATCTCTGTTGTCCAAATTTTGGTGTTGATGTACGCTTTCTTTCACCGGTAAAATACTTAATATCTCCATATATCAAGGCTTCAAGAGGATTATAATATGGATCTACAGTTTTGGGGCCATCAAATGCACTGGATTGGTCATGTACCAAGGTTAATGACCACTTTGATGCTTTACTAATAGTTAATGTTACCATACGGTTGATTTGTAATCTTTCTCGGCCTCCGTCCAAATTATATAATTGTGTTTGGTAATCAACAATAAAAGAATCAGGGTTTTCAGAATCAATCAAATTCCATTTATCATAAGTTGAACTGTAAAATGTAGCATTGCCACGGTTCACATTTTTTTTGGTTCTTTCCTGGTATTCAAAACTGAAACCCATGGCGTATCCATTATTAAACGTATATGAAAGTTCTAAAGGATAAGTTATTGTTTTCGTTTCCTGCCAATACTTTGCTTCTACCTTATAGGGGTCAGAAAAACTTGTATCAAACACTTCCATAGAATCAATTATCTCAAATTCATAGCCATAGGAATTAAATGTCGTTGTATCATACAGCCAATAAGAGTTAGTCACCATATCCGACTGAAACCCATCAAAATAATTGATCATATATAGAACATCTTTATTATTCCCTCTTCCCAATCGGTAATAGAATCTACTGTCAATTAGAAAACCACTTAATTCAAAATAATTTTCCCAGAAAGGTAAACTGGATGGATCGCTACTAGGTAAAATATTATTCAATGCATTCCGCTCCCAGTCCGTAGATGTTAAAGACATCCAAGTATCATTTCGGCTTAAATGAGCATATTGCCCTAAAATATTTAAACCTAATGGCAGGGAACCAGTTAATTCGGCTTGGACGCCGCGTTCATCATTATAATTATATAAGTGAACAGCACGCCCCATCAAAGTCATATTGGTTTCTCGACCAAGTGTTGGCATCATTTGAAACCCAATCCTATTACCATAATCGTCAGCATTTAAATCAGTATGACTCCAATCAAAACTGTATTGTTTATATTCTGTCGTAAGTCCCCAGTTTCCAAAATATAAATTCAAATTACTGTACATACCATATCCACGCTTTAATGTATCGTGGGCAACATCATTGTAGAAATCAGTTTTCTCAAATGATTGTTTATCTACGTATTCAAAGAAGAAATCCCAAGCTGTAAAAGATGCTGAACCGTAAATACCTTTTATTTTATGATTTACAAAAGCAGTTCCTTCTTCTTTTTTTTGATGCTCTTCATTAGAGTTCAGTTGTGTTAAACCAATAGAATAAGAATCAAAATCATATTGAAGGTGATTTCCAAACATATTATGATTGTTATTAAAATATGGTAATCTATTATCATTCTCTCCTAAATCCCAAATATCCGCATTACCATTGATGTGACTTAAGGTAAAGTCTCCCTTTGTATATCCTAAAAATAATCCTCGGGTACCGTTATCAAAATTTGTCATTTGATCATCAATTTGATTTAATACCAAACCTCGTCCCCAGAATTCGTATAAGTCCCCTAATTTGATATTGAAATTTTCATCAGAATATTCTAATCGAAATTTTCTGATATCATTTGTTGTAAAACCTATTTCTGGAGGATTGGAATATTCATATTGAACCCATGCAGAAAGATTTTTATAAAACATATTTATATCGAGTCTGTTTTCAGCAAAAGAATAAAAATCATAACTATCTCCAAAACTGGAAATAATCGAACCATTATAATTAAAATCATTTGCGAATATTTTTCCGCAAATGAGAAACAGAATTATTATTTTTTTCATGAATTAGGATTCAGACGATTTTGAATCCTTGAAACCAAGTATAATCTTGATCTGATGCTCGATCTCAACTTCCTCACCGGGTGAGTACCCCTGATGCCTCCATTTGATACTACCATCTTTATCAACAAGTATAAGAGTTGGCATTATAAGACCGTTCAGCTTTTTAGCTATTTGCTGATTTGGATCCAACCCCACATAAAATTTATGATTTTGACTATTAATATAGGATTTTACTTTTCCTATACTTCTGGGTGTATCCTGATTGATCATAAGAACCTTAAATCCATTTTCAGAATATTTTTGATGGTACCTGTCTAAATGCTTCATAACCTTTTTGCAAGGCTTACACCATGTTGCACAAAAATCGATAAGTAGCGGACCATCTTGAAGAAGTTCATTGATTGAAGTCTTTTTTCCATTCAATAATTTAATTTTCAAATCAGGAACAGTGCGGCCTGCTACACCTTCATTAGCAATCAGCGTGCTAAAGAGAAAAATGAATAAAATGAGTGCGTTTTTTTTCATGATTATAAATTTTCTATATAAGGGTAAATTGGTAATCAATATCAATTATCTAACGATATACTAGATGTTTTCACTCAACTTTTAAAGTGCTAACATTAAAGAAAAATAATCTCTTTATTGTACTTCCAAAGTTATTAGATAATGTAAAATCAGAGAAGCGGATCTAAAAATGACTTCAGTTCATTTTCATTAACAAATTTCAGACTGACATTGCTCAAAAATTCAACTTCATTTACGGGAATAATAAATTCATAAACAGCCTGAATTTCAACAGTCTCCATGGCAATTTGCATCGACCATCCCCCCACTGTGAAATCTATAAGCTGTGAAAATTGATGCTGAGGAACATAAAGTACTTTATCGCTCGTTCTGGTGTGCCAATATTTTTCCGGTGTATCCGCAACTACAATTAGAGTACTTCGGTTTTGGTCAAATATACGTATGACGGGAATAGTTCTAAATGAACCAGACTTGATCGATTCAACATGCTTTTGCGGGAAATTGAATGAATTTCTGTCAAAATAAAAAATAGTTAGTGTCCCGTTTTGCTCTAATCCCGTATAAGGCAATGTGGATAACATATCCTTGATAATTTTATCTTTTAATTTATAAACCACTGGAAACCGGACTGTCATATATAAATCATCATCTTCATGATATTCAAATTCTGGCCTTTGCAATTCTACGTCATAAGGGTTAGTAAGCAGTTGGTCCAATACAGAAGATAACAAAGTAGTGTTACCTGCATTTTCAGGGTTATCTTCAAGTTTACGATCTACATCAAAATCCATGGTCCATTCACCAGAATCAAATCTGGGGACTTCTTTTTTAACCCGTTTACCTTTTTCTCTGACCCTAGCACCCAAAAGAATATCCATGGATGCTTCCAATTCTGCTATCTGATTGTCTAGACTTGAAACAACTTTATCAGTTTCTAAAGATACAGGATGGCGTTTTTTCTCAATTTTTGGTGCTGTAAAGGCTGGATAAGGGGAAACTTTTATCTTAGGAGGCTCTGGGAAATAAGGTGCTATCATCTCCTGTGTTGCTGAACCTACGGCCTTATTCAGAGCAGGAATCTGTGAATAAACTTCGGTAATATTTCTAATAGCCAATTCGTCCCAGGTAGCAACATCTACTACCTGAATGGATACATGGATTTTATCTAATTGCCGGTTGTATTTCCCTAAAACTAGCAGATTTCGAGAACCTCGGGGCTGTTGTAACATCAAGGCACGGTCATTCATAATAATTTCAAGGTCATCTTTACTTTTTAAACGGACACCATAATTATTTTTTAATTCACGAGATACCATGTCTGTTAATCCAGCTGCTATCCATTCTACTGCTGGATCATTTTGAATGTTATCAAAAGGCAGTAAATACACATAGGTATAGGGGTCTCGTGCCGAGATAATAGAAAGAAATAGTGAAATCGTAAGGAATTTGCGCATCCGGTGGTTTGGTTTCATGAACTCAAATTAGGGGAAAACATTGAATTAAACCAACTCAAAATCGGATCGAACTAATCTACACATTTTTCATCATTTTAGCCCAAGAATCACGAAGTGATACAGCACGATTTATAACAAGCTTTTGATCTGTCGAACTCTTGGTATCCTTTACAAAATAGCCATTTCGTTCAAATTGATAGGTTATATTTTTTGGATTTGCCAGACTAGGCTCCAGTTTAGCTTCTGGCAGTATTTTACAGGAACTCGGATTCAGATTAGGAATGAATTCGCCATCTTCTTCTGGGTTTTCTTTTACAAAAAGACGATCATAAAGCCTTACTTCTGCTTCAACGGCACGAGTGGCCGAGACCCAGTGAATAGTTCCTCTAACCTTCCTCCCATCAGGAGATGAACCACCTTTTGTTTCAGGGTCGTATGTACAATGGATTTCAACAATGTTCCCTGAGTCATCCTTAACAATATCAGTACAGGTAATATAATAAGCATATCGAAGGCGTACTTCTCTACCAGGGCCTAATCGAAAAAATTTCCTGGGTGGATCTTCCATGAAATCAGATTGCTCAATATACAGTTCCTTTGAAAAGGGGATTTCTCTTATACCCGCATCTGGATCTTCTGGATTATTGATTGCTTCAAGCATTTCAGTTTTATTTTCAGGGTAATTTTTAATCACGACTTTCAACGGATCCAATACACCCATAACTCGTGGCGCCCGCTTATTCAAATCTTCCCTGAGCGCATTTTCTAATCTTGTAACATCAATGATTGAATCCCTTTTTGTTACCCCCACATCTTCAGCAAAATTTCGAATGGATTCTGGTGTGTATCCCCGTCGGCGCAAACCTGAAATAGTTGGCATTCTCGGATCGTCCCAGCCATCAACATAATTGTCATCTACCAGTTGTTTCAATTTTCGTTTGCTCATGACTGTAAAACTCAGATTAAGGCGAGCAAACTCAATTTGCTGAGGATGATATGTATCCAACTGATTTAAATACCAGTCATATAACAGACGATGATCTTCAAACTCAAGCGTGCAAACAGAGTGAGTAATTCTTTCGATGGAATCTTCCAATCCATGGGCCCAATCATACATTGGATAGATGCACCATTTATCTCCAGTTCTGTGGTGGCTAGCATGTAGTATTCTATACATAACGGGGTCCCGCATATTCAAATTAGGATGGGCCATATCAATCTTAGCACGAAGTACTTTTTCACCGTTTTCAAATTCACCATTTTTCATCCGGGTAAACAAATCGATGTTTTCATCAATGGATCGAGTACGGAAAGGACTTTCTTCCCCCGGTTCTGTTAGCGAGCCTCGGGTATTTCTTATTTCATCTCCCGATAATTCACAGACATAAGCCATTCCTTCTTTGACGAGTTGCATTGCAAAACTATAAAATTGATCAAAATAATCGGATGCATAGAACAATCTTTCTTCCCAGTCAAAGCCCAGCCATTTCACATCTTCAATGATGGATTTGACATATTCTTTTTCTTCTTTCACCGGATTCGTATCATCAAATCTCAGGTTACACTTCCCCCTGTTTTTTTCCGCTATACCGAAGTTAAGACAGATGGATTTTGCATGGCCGATATGGAGATAGCCATTAGGCTCTGGCGGGAAACGGGTATGAACACGCCCGTCCCATTTTCCAGACACATTATCATCATCAATAATTTTTTGGATAAAATTTATCGGTTCTTTTTGGATATCAATCATAATTAATATTGATCTAGTGCTTTATTTAATCTTTTTAAAACAGTCTCTTTTCCCAACAATCCCATCATAGCAAAAAGTGACGGGCCACTAATAGTTCCAGAAATAGAAAACCGGATTGGCTTCATTACTTTTCCAAAACCCAGACTATTGTTTTCTATAAATGATTTCAATACTATTTCTAACTGTTCTTCATTCCAGGTGTCTAATTCTTCAAGAATATTTTTAACAGAAGTAATGATTTTACCTGTATCATCTTTCCAGATTGTTAACAATTCATTTTCATTAAAATTAATAGGATCATGAAAAAAAGAGTTAGCCTGATCCATGAGCTCCTTTAAAGATTTAGATCTGATTTTCAGTAGCTCAATAACTTCCATACAAAAAGAATCTGATTCCGTATTTCCCCAATCAAAGTTGATATTATGAATTCCTGCTAAAATTTCTTCATTTCGCTGGTTCATCATATGCTGTCCAGAGATCCAATTTAACTTTTTCTCATCAAAAACAGCACTCTTCTTATGTACTTTAGTTAAATCAAATTTATCAATGATTTGGTCCAAACTCATGACTTCTTCTTCCGTACCTGGATTCCAGCCAAGTAAAGATAAGTAGTTTAGTAAAGCATCCGACTGATATCCTTCATCCCGATAGGTCTGAACACCGGTCGCACCATGCCGTTTGCTCAGAAGTTTTTTGTCCTTTCCTAAAATCATTGGTAAATGTGCAAATTCAGGGACATTCCAATCAAGGGCCTCATAAATCAAGATTTGTTTTGGTGTATTTGAAATATGGTCTTCACCACGGATAATATGAGTAATACCCATTTCATGATCATCAACGACATTGGTTAAATTATACACAGGACTTCCATCAGAACGAGCGATAATAAAATCATCCAATTCAGTATATGCTACAGTGATTTTCCCATAAACAGTATCGATAAAAGAAGTTTCTTTTCCTTCAGGAATTTTTAATCGGATTGTAAAAGGTGTACCTCTATCTAATTCAGGTTTTATTTCATGTTCTGATCTATCTCTCCAAATGCCTGGATAGGAATAAGACCCGGTATCTTCACGGATTTTCTCCAGCTCTTCAGGGGTTGCAAAACACTGGTAAGCATTTCCTGACTTAAGTAGCTTTGTAATGCAGCTTTGGTAAGCATCAATTCGTCTGGATTGATAAACTAAATCTTCGTCCCAATTCAACCCTAGCCATACCATTGACTCACAAATCTGATCAATAAATTCCTGTTTAGACCTCTCAATGTCTGTGTCTTCAATTCGAATTAAAAATTGACCAGAATTCTTTCTGGCAAATAGGTAATTGAATAAAGCAGTTCGTGCACCACCAACATGAAGTTGTCCTGTGGGACTAGGGGCAAATCTGACACGCGGTTTCATCAATGTAATTTTTTAATTCTTTAGTATAATGATATTTGAAATTACTGGATGTTGCCAAGTCAAAAAAGCGCAAGAATTATCTTAAAAACATAAAACCCTACTAATTATGGGGTTGGTTTTTAATTTGAGTATAATAAAATATAGTAGAGTAATTTAATAGTAGACTCTTATCACAGTTTCAGCAATACAACCAAATCGTTTTCTTCCCTCTACTTCAATACTGACTTCATTAACTAATTCTACACAATTTTTTAATGGTGTAATATTAATTATTTTAACTCTTCCTCTTATTCTTGAACCCGATTTTACAGGAAATGGAAACCTCACTTGATTTAAACCATAGTTAACAACCATTTTTACATCCGGGTGAATATCATTGAAATTTAACTCTGCTGTTAATTTTGGAATGAGTGCTAAGGTTAAAAAACCATGTGCAATCGTAGTTTTAAAAGGCGAATCAATTTTTGCTTTTTCCGGATTCGTATGAATCCACTGCCTGTCTCCTGTTATATCTGCAAATCCATTAATACAACTCTGGTCAATTTTTTCCCATTCACCAACATAAATTTCCTTACCCAAAATATTATTAATTTTCTCATATACCTGTTTAATTGTAGGATTAGGTATAGATTGTTTTTGGCTAAAGAAATATGAGCTATCAATAGACTTTATATTTGAGATCCAAGGATTATTCAAAGTGTTCTTAATGCTCAGGTTTATCTTTTGCGATAAAGATTTCAATCTAGGCTCAAGCATAAGACGATATTGTTCTGTATTATCCTTAAAGTCGGCTCTTTTTTCTTTTATAAACTCAAATACATCCATTGTTGAAATAAATAATTACACCAAATTATCAAAAAATTTATTTATTCTAATTAACATATACCATAAACAAAAACCCTACAAATGTGGGGTGTGATATAATCTATTGCGGAGGGGGAGGGATTCGAACCCCCGAAGGGCGTAAACCCTTGCTGGTTTTCAAGACCAGTGCATTCAGCCAGACTCTGCCACCCCTCCGGATGACTT
>MDTE01136693.1_pt1 | contig 14722 bp, 13 predicted proteins | sample 811231 | NCBI WGS metagenome assembly MDTE01 (sample SAMN05326651, study PRJNA326480) | marine metagenome | isolation source: seawater | place: Indian Ocean: Red Sea | collected 2010 | reverse complement strand
TTTTAATTAACATAGCAGAACCATATGGTTCCCACTTGTGCTCGTCTTCTCTTTCCCATTTCAATAAAATATGCCTACCAGGCAGCTTTCTAGCCAGTAAAGCAGCATCTAATGCAGCATCATCTGCTCCATTATGACCATAGCATCCAGCTCCCGGAACATGATTTACTATGACAAATTTTTCATCAATTTCTAAAACAGAAGCCAAAGCTTTTCTAAGAAGAAAAATTCCTTGAGAATGTGACCACACAAAATATCTATTTTTATCCAATAATGCTGCTGCAGCAGAAGGCCCAATTGAAGCATGCATATGATAGGGTCTTATATATGTAGATTCAATCCAATCTTCGTCATTATTCAAGAATTCACTCTCCGGCTCTTTGTTAACTGCCGTACCATCTAGAACCTGATAACTTTTAACATTGTTTTTATCTAACAATTCAGAAATATCTTCTTTATTATTTTTTGACATTTTTGACCATTTAATATTTTTCTTCAAAATGGAAATTGCCTTTACAACTTTTTCCTCCTTTTCAGACACAACACCCAAAAAACTGCCATCTTTTTCTATATGTAAAATATCACTCATCGATTTGATTTTAGTTAAATCTAAATCAACTATTCTTGCAGAATAAAATGGAGGTCTCACAACTCTTGCATGAAGCATATTTGGAAATTCAAGATCATGTATAAATTCTTCTTTACCAGAAATAATTTTTTCAAATCCTTTTGAAAAATTACTCTTTCCTATAATCTGGTAATCTTTAAAACTTTTTAAAATTGGAAGTTTTTCTATCTTGTGATTAAATTTCTGATCACCAATAAGATCCCAATATGAAGTTATGTTATTATTTAATATGGACCTGATATTTCCATCTGTTATTTCTAACCGGTCAATCGATTCATTTAATTTCTTAGAAGCCATATTGAGTAAAATGTTTCTTGCTACAGCAGAAGCTTGCCTTATTGCCTCACCACTTTCCTCAATTGAATTACTGCCAACAGTTGGTTGTTCCTCTGGAGAGTATTCAGTGTTTACTGCAGCAATTTTAACTCTGTTAAAGTCAAGGTATAACTCTTCTGCAGCTATAAGGGCTAGTGCCGTCGTGATTTTTTGACCCAATTCAACTTTACCAGTAAAAACAGTTAAAATACCATCGGAAGAAAATTTAAGCCAACCATCTAATTCAGGATTTGTCTCTAAGCTGGGTGCTATTTTCATTTATCAATTCCTTGGGATAAATTTAAAACCGCTCTAATGATAGAATGATGAGACCCACATCTGCATAAATTTGGAGAAAGTGCCTCTTTGATTTCAGCCTTTGTTGGCTTTGAGTTTTGATTTAATAATACTTTTGTTGATATAATTATCCCTGGAAGACAATAACCACATTGGGCAGCTCTTTCTTTAATAAATGCACTTTGAATTGGATCTATTGTTTCAGGATCGCTTAAACCTTCTATTGTTGTTAAATTCTTACCCTCAACTTCTTTCACTGGAGTAGTGCATGAATAAAGAATATTATTATCAGAAATGACTAAACAGGCACCACATTGCTCAAGACTGCACCCTAATTTAGTTCCTTTTAATTTTAAATAATTTCTCAAAACAAAAATTAATGGTGTGTCTGGATCCACATCAACAGAGAATATCTTCTTATTAACTTTCAATTTTATTTTCATACTTTATATTTACATAAATTTAAGTTTTGCTATTCATTAATTTAACAACAATTTTTAAAAGTAATAAAGCATGAATATAGATATAGAATTTGTTAGGTCTCAATTTCCAGCTTTTTCTGTGCCCAGTTTAGAAGGACAAGCTTTTTTTGAAAATGCTGGGGGATCATACATGTGTAAACAGGTAATAAAAAGGTTTAATGACTATTATATTAAAAGAAAAGTTCAGCCATATGGTTTTTATAAATCCTCAGAAGAGGCAGGAATAGAAATGGATCTGGCTAGAGAAAGAATGGCAGCCTATTTGAATGTATTACCCCATGAAGTTTCCTTTGGACCTTCCACTTCTCAAAATACGTATGTTTTATCCCAAAGCTTTTTATCTAAGATGAAATCTGGGGACGCTATCATCGTTTCAGAGCAAGAACACGAAGCGAATGCTGGATCATGGCACAAAATGTCAAAAAGTAACATTGAAGTTATAGAGTGGAAAGTCGATCCTGATAGTGGTAGACTTGATTTGGAAGATTTAAGGCTATTAATTAAAGATAATGTAAAACTTGTTGCTGTAACTCATTGTTCCAACGTAGTAGGGGAAATTAACCCTATTAAAGAAATTTCGAAAATAGTTCACGATAACAATGCCTTACTTATTACTGATGGTGTATCCTTCTGCCCTCATGGTTTTCCTGACATTCAAGATTTAGGTTCTGATATATACTTATTTTCTGCTTATAAAACTTACGGTCCTCATCAAGGGGTAATGGTTATAAGGGATAATGCAAAAAAAATGTTATCTAACCAAAGTCATTTTTTTAATTCTGAATATCCTGACAAATTCATGGTTCCAGCAGGACCTGATCATGCACAAATAGCTGCTACAAATGGTATTTTAGATTATTATGATCAAATTCACTCACACCATTTTTCAGATGAAATCTCTTTATTGAAACGTTCAAAAAATATTACTCAGCTTTTTAGGGATGCGGAAACTGTTAACTTAAAACCTATAATAAATTATTTATCGGGTAGAAATGATATACGATTAATTGGACCTTCAGATAATATTATAAGAGCACCGACTATTGCCTTTGTTTCACAAAAGAATTCCCCTTCGGAAATTGTGAAAAAATTAGCACAAAAAAATATAATGGCCGGTGCTGGAGATTTTTATGCTGTTAGACCTATTAAAGCACTGGGATTAAATCCAGAAATAGGGGTCGTTAGACTTTCATTTGTTCACTATACATCTGAAGATGAAATAAAAGCTGCAATAACTGCTTTAGATACTGTTCTTTGATATAATTTGTATTTTTTCATGCTGTTAAAATTGTTTATAAATTCTGAAAGTTTCATAAAAACGAAAACTAGATAATGAAAACGCAAGTTGCAATCATTGGTGGAGGCCCTTCAGGAACATTACTCGCATTACTTTTATCTAAAGCTGGCATTGATGTAGTAATTTTAGAAAAACAAACTAAAGAATATGTTCTATCTAGGATTAGAGCAGGAGTTTTAGAATGGAATTCTGTAGAAATGATCCGCGAGGTAGAAATTGGCAGCAGAATGAATAAATTGGGCACCGTTCATGAGGGAACGTTTTTATCTTCCTCCAACAAACAGTTTAGAGTGGATTTCAAAAAATCAGTTAATAAACAAGTTATGATTTATGGTCAAACGGAAGTAACCAGCGATTTATATAACTCATTAAATGATCAAAATATAAATGTTCTCCATAAAGTTAAAGATGTCCATTTAGAAGATTTAAACACTCAAAAACCAAAAGTAAATTTTAGAAATTCCTCAGACATTGCTAAATCAATTGAAGTGGACTTTGTTATTGGCTGTGATGGCTATCATGGAATAAGTAGAAAACATATCCCATTAAATATACTTAAAGAGTATGAGAAAGTATATCCTTTTGGATGGTTGGGGGTTTTATCTGACACTCCTCCAGTTAGTCATGAATTAATTTATGCCAATCATGAAAGAGGTTTTGCTCTTGCATCTATGCGCAATAAAATGCTGTCAAGATATTATATTCAAGTCCCTAATACCTCGAAAGTTGAAGAGTGGAGCGATAAGAATTTTTGGGAAGAATTAAAAAAACGTCTCCCAACTGAGGCCGCAGATACAATTGTTACTGGCCCTTCAATTGAAAAATCAATAGCCCCTCTTAGAAGTTATGTTGTTGAACCTATGAGTTGGGGAAAATTATTTCTCGTTGGTGATGCAGCTCATATTGTTCCCCCGACTGGTGCAAAAGGTTTAAATTTGGCTTTTTCTGATGTAAATTATCTGTCGAAAGCGCTAATTGCTCATTACAATGATAATAATCCTGAGGAATTAAATCATTATTCTGATGTTGCACTTTCAAGAGTTTGGAAAGTTGTTAGATTTAGTTGGTGGATGACTAAATTGCTTCACAATTTTCCCAATCAAAATGAATTTGAAAGAAAAATTCAACTAAGTGAATTGGATTATTTATCTAAATCTCAAGCCGCTCAATATGCCTTTGCAGAAAATTACGTCGGATTACCCTATTAATTTTTTGTCTTTTGCCACCAGGGGCATTTACCAACCCCTAAATTATAATTTCCTGGCATAACATTGACTGGAATTCTTAAATTATCATCTACAGCGGTTGACCTAACCCTTCTTGCTTCCTTCAGTTGATCAGGTGGCATCCATAAACGATCATGGCCCCATAAACTTGGACCATGCTTCACCTCCTCTATTTCCCAATTTTCAGTATCAATGGTTCTACCTCCCCAACCATATTCAAAAAGAAAATCAGAAGGTGAATAACTATAAAAAGAGGTCATATGGTCATTGATATGTCTTCCAAAAGTAGTGGCGATACGATTTTCTTTAGATGAGGCTATATCATAACATTGACCAACATCATCTAAACTAAATAATTCAATCATTAAATGGTGAATCTTGTTTACACCTGTTTCAATTAAAGCAATACTATGGTGTCTTGGATTTACATGGAAAAAGTAAGCTTTAAAAGGCCTAACCATGTAATCACTAAGTTTAAAACCTAGAACATCAACATAAAACCATTGCGCATCTTCTATTTTCTCAACATTAAGAACTATATGGCCCATTCCCAACAACCCTGTTCTAAAACCTGAGATATTTCTTCCAGGAATGAATTTCTCAGTAGTTATTTCTGGACCATAGAAAATTTCTGAACGGTTGCCCATTGGGTCAGCAAAACTTATAACCGATTTAACACATCGTTGCTCAGCAATATTATCAGGCTCCTTAACAACATCTATTCCAGCATCAATCAAGCGACCAGCCAGATTATCTAAAGATTTTTGGTCCTTAACTTCCCATCCAAATATATTACTTGCTTTGGCATCATTAGTAATAACAAATCTTTGTTTTCGGTCATCCATTCTTAAAGTTGCTATGGATTTTGTTTTGTCCACTATTTGCATACCTAAATAATTAGAACTGAAATCTATCCAATCTGAGATTTTGTCTGATTTAATTGTAATATATCCTAAACCTAGAATTGACATATTAATTCCTTATAAATTTTCTATATCATTGATTATTGCTTAAGTATTTATTATGCTTATCATAAATTTTCAAATAATTTAAGGTGATAACATCTCTATTGAAGTTTTAAATTTTGAATACCCAAAAAAACCTTCTGAGTTTAGTCAAAATGAGTGGGAAGCCAGAGTAGATCTTGCAGCTTGTTATAGATTAGTTCACTTTTATGGTTGGACAAGTTTAGTTTACAATCACATAACTTTAAGAATTCCTGACACTGAAACATTTTTAATCAATCCATTTGGTCTAATGTATCATGAAATTTGTGCGTCCAATTTGGTGTTAATAGATATTGATGGCAATAAGATAGGAAATAATAACTGGCCTATTAATAAAGCAGGTTACTTAATTCACTCGGCAATTCATAAAGCAAGGTCTAATGACTTACATTGTGTTATGCATACTCATGAAGTTAACTCACAAGCCTTAGCCGCATCTAAAGAAAAAGTGATCCCACTTACTCAGGAAGGCTGCCAATTTTATGATAGAGTTGGATACCATGATTTTGAGGGTATAGTTTTGGATCCAAGTGAACAGGAAAGATTAATTAAATCTTTAGGTAAATCAAACCACACTCTTCTTCTTAGAAACCACGGATTAATAACTGCGGGCACTACCGCAACATGGGCCTTTATAAGGCATCTTCATTTTATCAGAAATTCTGATGTACAACTCAAACTCATGGCTTCTAATGCGGAAATAAGCTATATCCCAAAAGATGTCATGGAACATACTAGGCATCAATTTGAGGGGGGTGATGCTCAGGCTGGTGCAATAACAAGACATCCTGAATGGCCTGCGTTGTTAAGAATGCTGGATACAATTGATCCAAATTGGAAAACTTAAAAAAAAATTTATTATTATCTGCTTAAAATATATTGAGTTACCAAAGAAATTAGCCTAATAGTGTAAAGAATAAATTTTTAGCAAATACATGTGAGTTCTATAAATATCTCACAAAGATTATTTGTAAATTAATATTAGGGAGTAAATTAATGAAAAAAATATTGTATGGTATAAGCGTAACTGCTTTATCAATAATACTTTCTACTACTGCAATGGCAGCAGATAAAGTATTAACAGTAGCTTCATGGGCTGCACCTTTTCATACTCAAAATGAAAATTTCTTTCCATGGATGAACGAACAATTCAAAAGCTGTTCAGGTGGATCACTAAGCCTCAAAGTAGAGTATGGTTTAGCACCCCCTCCAGCTCTATATGACTCAATTAGAGATGGAGTGGCTGACATAACATGGATTGTTTATGGATATACACCAGGTAAATTTGTTACAACTATGATTGCAGAATTACCTTTAATCCCAGGAAATGCACAAGAAAAATCAGTGGCATTTCAAAAAACTTATGAAAAGTATCTCGAAGCTGCAGGCGAAGCTAAAGGTGTTCAAATTCTTGCCAATTTTACTCATGGACCAGGAATGGCTAACACAGTAAAAAAAGTAACGTCTTATAAAGAGCTTGAAGGTGTTAAAATGAGAGTAGGTGGTGGAGTTGCTAACGCCATTGGTACAGCTCTTGGTGTGGCTGGCGTTAATGCACCAGCTCCAAAAGTGTATGAAATCATTTCTGGTGGTGTTGCAGATGGAGTTATGTTCCCATTTGAAACCATGCATGCTTTTAAAATTGCTGAACTTGCTAAATACTCACTTCATAACCCAGATGGGATGTATACAACAGCATTCGCAGTTATAATGAATAACGACAGTTATAATGACTTAAGCGCTGCTCACAAAAAATGTATCGATGATATGCGTGGTGTTTCTTTATCAAGAACAATTGGTAAATACTGGGATGCTGCAGATGATAGAGGCAAAGCTGCCGCAGCTGAGTATAATCATGAACTTACAATAGCCAGTCATGAGGAAAGACAATATTTTAAAACCAAAATGGGTCCAGTAATTGATGATGTGGTTTCAAAGATTAATGGAGTAGGTGTGGATGCTAACGCAGCTCTTGCATACTTCAAAGAACAAGTCACAACTGAGAATGCTTTATCAGGAAATTAATAAATAGTTTTCTATAAATTTATGACTCAATTACTAAATAAATTAGAACGGCTAACAGAAAATGTTAGCCGTTTTATTTCTATTCTGGCAGGTATAGTTTTATTATGGATTGTAGCTGTAACTTGTGTTGATGTAGTTGGAAGATATTTTTTTAATTCCCCACTTTATGCTGGAGCAGAAATTATAAAAGTTAGTATGGCTGGAGTAATATTCTTATCTTTGCCATATATGTTTTTTAAAAACGAACATATAATTGTAGACCTTTTTCCAGCCTTTAAAAAAGGTTTTCTTGGTTGGATTTTAGGTTTGTTTTTTCTTATGACTGGGGGTTATTGCCTGTGGATCATTGGAGATAAAACTTTTAGCTTAGCTATGAGATCTCTTGAAGATGGAGATACTTATGAATATATTTTAGCTCCATCATTTCTGGCTCGAGAAAACAGTGAATTTCTTCCAAAAGTCTACATTGATACTTTCATCGCCATTTCTATCTATTTTACAGTATTGATGATAGCTATTAAATTTATTTTAGTTTTATTTAAACCAGGGACTAGTGCTGAAGCTCTTGATGAAGAATCTATAAATGAAGGTTCTAATGAGTGAAGCATTAACAATTTCCTTTATAGGATTTTCTGCAATTTTAATCCTAGCCTTTCTTAGATTCCCACTCGCGTTATCCATGGGTCTAGTTGGAGTCATTGGTTTTGGAGAGTTAACAAATTACCGTGCAGCAATTTCCAACATAGGAAGGTTGGTTATGGATCTTGGGCAGAGTTATTCATTATCTGTATTACCATTATTTATTTTAATGGGCCTTCTTGTAGAAAAAGGAGGTATGGCCAAGCAACTTTATCGGGCAGCATACGCTTTTCTAGGAGATAAAAAGGGAGGTCTTGCGATGTCTACCGTTGTGGCCTGTGGAATGTTCTCAGCAATTTCTGGATCTTCAATTGCTACTGCCGCCACAATGTCAAAAGTAGCCATGCCAGAAATGCGAAGATATAAGTACGCCGACTCTCTTGCAACTGCTTCAATTGCTGCTGGAGGAACTCTTGGAATTTTGATTCCACCTAGCGTCATTTTGGTTATTTATGGATTGCTCACAGAACAATCTATAGGGAAACTTTTTATGGCTGGCTTTCTACCTGGGATTTTAGGAATCATTTTTTATACATTAGCGGTCTTATTTGTTGTTACCCGCAACCCTTCTTTAGGCCCAGCGGGAGAAAAAACAGAATGGAAAGAAAGACTATTAGCACTCAAAGATGTTTGGACAACATTAGCTCTATTTATATTTGTTATTGGGGGAATTTATATTGGATTGTTTTCTGCAACTGAGGCTGCGGGAATGGGAGCCGCTGGTGCTTTAGTTATTGCCTTATCAAGTGGTAACTTGAATTTTAATGTTTATCTAACTGTATTAAGGGATGCATCAGTTTTAGCGGCCAAACTATTTGCTTTACTCTTTGGTGCAACAATGTTTTCAAATTTTTTAAATAGAGCAGGATTACCAGATGCTTTACTTAGTATTATTAATTCTTTTGAACTTTCTGGTATGGCTGTGATTTTTATTATTTTGTTAATTTATATTCTTCTGGGTTGTGTTTTTGAATCTATGTCTATGATACTACTAACTGTTCCCATTTTTGTGCCTCTAGTTAAAAACCTTGCTCCAGACCTAGGATTAAGCCCAGACTTAGTTCTGATTTGGTTTGGAATTTTAGTTGTTGTAGTGACTGAAATTAGTCTTATAACCCCTCCTATTGGATTAAATGTTTTTGTTTTAAAAGGGGTAGTTAAAAATGTTTCGGTTGGTACGATCTTTTATGGCGTAACGCCTTTTTGGATTGTTGACATAATTAGACTTGCAATTATTGTTTTATTCCCAGCCATTGCATTATTTTTACCATCTATGATGTTTTAATTATTTATTTGCTATTGTTTTCACTTTATCTATTACTATTTTGCCAAGAGCATTTCTAGGAAGTTCTTTAACAAAAATGACATTTTTTGGTATTTTATAATTAGCAATTTTTTCTTTAAATTCGTCTAAGATTTCTTTTTCTGAAATTTCAATATTTTTTTTGACTGCAATGATTACAGGCACTTGGCCCCATTTTAGGTCTTTTCTACCTACAATAGAGAACTCAGATATTTTACTTGTTTTCCTTAAAACCTTTTCAAGTTCGGCTGGATAAATGTTTTCACCACCAGAAATAATTACATTCTTTATTCTATCAACAAACCAATAATTTCCTTCTTCATCACGTCTAGCGATATCTCCTGTATGAAACCAACCGTTTGTTAAATTTCTTTCAGTTGATTTTTTATCCTTCCAATAGCATTGTAAGACATTATCGCCTTTAACTAATATCTCACCATTTTCATTATTTAAAACGTCAATGTTTTGATCATTTACTAAACGAATTTTACAATGAAGACCCTCTTGACCTATAGATCCTTCAGTTAAAAATGCACTTTCTTTTGTTTGATAAATAGCTAAAGGAGACGTTTCTGTAGCACCATATATTTGTATAACTGGAATGTTTCTTTCATGAACTTTTTTAATAAGGTCAATAGGAACATCTGTGGAACCAACAGAAATCATCTTTAATGAACTTAAATCTGCAGTATTCCATTTTTCACTAGAAACCATTAATTCTAGTATTGTTGGAACGGTAATAATTTGTGTAATTGAATGATTTTCTATAACAGAAAGTGCCTGAAATGGATCAAACTTATCATCTAAAACAACTGTTGCGCCCTTCAATAAAGCTGGCATGAATAAAATATTTAATCCACCTACATGAAACAATGGTAAAAATACATAGACTTTATCTGAAGACTCCATTGAATGAGCATGATGGCTCATTTGAGCATTACAAACTATAGATTTTTGATTTAGTAAAGCACCTTTTGGCTCGCCAGTTGTACCAGAAGTATAAACCAATAAGATTGGACTGTCTTCATTTCCAAAAGACTTTGATTGTTTAAAACCAATACGCCTGTTCGATAAAGATCGACCAAATTTTTCATGATCCTGAATAGGTATCAAAGTTAACTTCTTAAATTGATTTTTAATAACATCAATATTTTCAGAAAACTGTAAATCAAAAATCATTAGTTTTGGAGAAGATTCATTAATCTGAAACAAAATCTCTGGAATCGCTAATCTCCAGTTAATTGGAACAAGAATAATACCTAACTTAGAAGCTGCAATTAATATAATAATTTGTTCAGGGTTATTTGCCCCATAAAAACAAATCCTATCTCCTGATACTAACTTACAATCATTTTGCAGAAAGCTAGATGTTGCCTCAATGGCATTATATAACTGGGAATAAGTCCAATTCTGATTTTTAAATTTTATTGCATTTTTTGTTGAATTTTTTTCAAGCTGTTTTTTGATCAGTTGATCAAGTCTCATCATGCTCACCTTGCTCATAGAGAGCACTTTTACCAATCATATCTAAGCAAATCTCAGCCGTCCAAGGAAGCATTAATGAACCGCATCGACTATCCCTATACAATCTCTCTAGGGGCAACGATTTCAGCATGGCCTGGCCTCCACATGTGCGAATAGCTAACTGAGCAATTTTATTTGAATTTTCCATAACCGAATACTGTGCCGCCCAAGCTCTCATAACTTGTTCTTTAGTTGGGTTAGGTTTTGCTTCAGAAATTGATTGAAACCATATAGCTTTAGTTTGTTCTAAAATAATTTTCATTTCTGCCACTGTAAGTTGTTTGGTAGGGAACATCCTTCTTTTTATTGGAGAAGCACCGGGTTGTTCTCCTCTTAAATATCTAATAGTAAAGTCATAAGCTGCTTGAGCAATTCCCATATAACTAGGCGTTAGAGTCATGAACATATGTGGCCAAGTTTTAACTGCTTTATAATATATACCTCGTGGCATTAATTGTTCTTCAAAAGGTATATAAACATCTTTGAAAATTAAATTTCTTGAGATTGTACCTCGCATCCCAAGAGGATCCCATTCTCCTTCCACACTAACACCTTTAGATTTTGAAGGCACAGCTAAATAGATAGTGTTTGATCGTTTTGGTTTAGAATTTTCATTTTCTAACTCTGTACACAAGGCACCATAATAATCTGCATGACCCGACAAAGAGGCAAAAATTTTCTTACCATTAACGACCCAACCCCCATCAGTAATGACAGCTTTAGTTGCAAAAGCTTTGTGGCCAGCAGCCGAAGCATTTCCCTCTGAAAAAGGTTGAGCATAAATTGAACCTTCATTTAAAATTCTATTATAATGATTTTCCCTTATTGAGTGATGTTCTTGTCTTTTTTTCTTATCCATTTCGGTATTGTCAGCTAAGAATCCTGTCCATAAACAGGAACTAACATGCATATTAAAAGTCAAAGCTGTTGCGCCACAATATCTTCCAATTTCAGCAGCAGCCAACATATATGTTTTAAGGTCTGCACCTCTTCCTCCATAGATTTTAGGAATACAAATTGCCATTAAATTAGCTTGATGAAGATCTTTATAGTTCTCTGATGGGAAATAAGCATTTTTATCATATTCAGCAGATCTTGATAAAAAGTTTTTTGAAGCAAGATTACGTGTTTCTGCACATAATTGTTTTTGTTCTCCAGTCAACCCCCATTCATCTGGGTCAAACATTGGCGCATCATATACCATTAAACCTCCTTAAGAATGACTTTATTGCAATTCATTAAAATATTTTTCTAAAAAATTCAAAATTATTTCATTTGTTTCAACAGGTGCTTCAAGATTAACAAGATGTCCAGCATTTGCAATGCAATGAAACTCAGCTTTTTTTAGCTTTAAAAACATTTTTTCCATTGTTTGAAAAGGTGCATTCATATCTTCTCTCCCAGCAATTAAACAAGAAGGTATCTTGATTTTCCCAAAATCCTGATAACGATTAAACGTCACCAAGCAAGAAATTATTTCTTTATAGGTATTGACTGGTATTTTTGACATCGAATTAATAGCATTTTCCATAGCTTCATCTGAACATACATTGCCTAGAATTTCAGGAACAAACTGTTTTGCAAGTTCACTCATTTCTTTTCCTAAAATCAAAGGCTTTAATCTTAATTCAAGAAACTTTTTTTTGAAATCCTCATTCTTCCCGCCAAATGCTGATGTAGTTGCTATAAGTATAAGACTTTTGACTTTTTTAGGATAACGAAAATAAAAATCCTGCGCAACCATTCCTCCAATTGACTGACCCAAAAGTGAAGCTTCAGAAACTTGCAGATCTTCCATAAAACTTTTAAGAGCGCTAGATAACTTTTCAAAAGTAATTTTTCCTAGAGAGTTAGAGCCTTGATAACCTGGCATATTCCAAGCAATAACACGATATTTTTCTGACAACCCTAGCAATTGAGGTTCAAAACTCTTACTGTCGCCTCCTATTCCATGGAGACAAATTATAGGTGGAGATTTTTTTCCTTTTTCTTCATATGAAATATTATTTATTTTAAGCATTAAACAGTCTTTCCATTATCCACAACTGTTTCATTATCTAGCTTGATAGTGCACCCCATAACAGGTAAATCAAAATGACCCTCAGTATAACGTCCGGCAAATTCATTCGCGCCAATTGAAAACAAAAAACTACCAGCTAAAGCCCTTAATTCAGTCCCGTTTAAATCATTTTTATCGTACATTGTCAGAGCTTCATACCTTGATTTTTTGTTTAACCCCCAACCAACATGACTTGTTGCATATGCATCTTTATCGTTAAATCCTTTAAGGTAAGATTTCATAAGCAATGCATCCGTTCCATTACCTTGAATATCGACAACATAATCATTTTCTATAATGAAAATAACTTCACTCTCAAAATACCGTTTAAATGTTAAATTCATATCTCCTGGCTTAAAAACTAGTTTCCCATTAACTGATGACTTATTTGGAAAACTTACAACCAAACCACCAGGCCAATGAGCAAGTGTACCTGGCCGATCTGTCCAACCCCAAACACCAACAGTATTCGTATTCAACATGTCAATGTTCAAATTTGTTCCCCATTCACATGTTACTTCCATAGATTCACTTTTTCTACATTTTGCAACAGCATTTTTAACAATCTCCTTAAGAGAAGGGTCTGGTTTTAATCTTGATAAAATTTCTGGATGCTCATCAGAAATAGACATTATTCTTGCACCTGAGGATAAAATCTCTTTAGTTTCTTTTGAATGCATAAGTCCTTCTTTAGTTAAATCAATTATAAAGTCAGATTGGGTTAACGCTTGCAAAGCATTTTTATTTCCATTTAAGATAGTGGAAGATCCTGTTGATTTAACTATTGGTTCAATTTTCGAAGAGGGGCTATTTAACTTTATTTCTTGAAACTCTATTGATTGTTTATTTAAAACATATTTAGCCAGTTCAAAATTTAAAGATCGACTAGAATTTTCCTTTAAAATGATTGTTTTTTCATTTTTTTGAATTTTACAATAATCAAATAAAATTGAAAATGCTTCTATCCAATCTTCTTTCATCAATTCCTTAGACATAAAAATACCCTATAAGATATTAACTTTTATATTATTTTTTAAAAAGTTATTAAAGTTATTATTTAAATCAAAACAGCCCATATAACTACGAAGATAGTAATTACAATCAATATTCGGTTTAGCAAGAGGCTATTAGGAAAAGCTTTGCTCAAAAGGGCACCAGCAAAAGTCCATGAAGTATGTAAAACTAATTGAAAACAAGCAAAACTAAGTGAAATAATAATTATTTGATAGTAGAAACTTCCAAAATTAGGACCAAACTCTGTCCAGGCAATAATTACCATTACCCATGCCTTTGGGTTTAAAGGATGAACTAGCAAACCTTTTCTCCAACCCATAATTACTTGTTTTTCGTCTGACTGAGAAACAAAATTCCAAGAAACAATCGCAAGATATATCATGTATCCTGCGCTAATAAACTTAAACACAAACTGCAATAAAATAAAATTTGCTAGCAACAAGCCAAGCCCCAATCCCATGGCAATATTTAAGATAAGCTTTCCACCAATTAATCCAAAATTGAATGGCATGCACTTAGCCACTCCGTATCGAGCCCCTGCTGACATAGTTAAAAGATTCGCTGGGCCAGGAGTGCCCACCATGAGAATAATAAAGAGCCACAAATTAATTATTTTATCGAATTCTACCATTTTAAAATTAGTTACTATTATAAAATACAATTTTTTACATATATATATATTTAAAACCAGATAACTTGACTATTGAAAAGATGGAGGAAATGATGCCTATGATCCGCGTAGAAATGTTTAGTGGAAGAAGCAAAAAACAAAAAGCAACACTTGTTAAAGAACTTACTGATGTTTTTATCAAAACTTGTGGAGGAAGGCCAGAAATGGTCGACGTTATAATCACCGACATTGATAAAGATCATTGGGGACAGGGAGGCAAACTATTTTCAGAACAT
>MDTE01170390.1_pt1 | contig 14725 bp, 14 predicted proteins | sample 811231 | NCBI WGS metagenome assembly MDTE01 (sample SAMN05326651, study PRJNA326480) | marine metagenome | isolation source: seawater | place: Indian Ocean: Red Sea | collected 2010 | reverse complement strand
TGGCTGGCTTTGGTGCTACACTAACTTTACCAGGCATTGCAGGTTTGGTTTTGACAATCGGCATGGCAGTTGATGCTAATGTACTCATTTTTGAACGAATTCGAGAGGAACTCCGAAATGGTCGGCGCGTGTGGACAGCTATTGAAAATGGTTATAGTCGAGCTTTCTGGACTATTTTGGACGCCAATCTAACCACTTTCGCTGTAGCCTTGGTACTATACAATTTTGGTACAGGACCGATTCGTGGGTTTGCAGTAACTTTGAGCATTGGTATTCTGGCTAGCTTTTTCACTGCTATTGTAGTAACTAAGGAATTATATGGTTGGTTTATCGGCAATCGGCAAATCAGCAAACTGAGTATCTAGCCTATTTCAATCAGTAAGGAGTAAATTGATTGCAACTTTTACAAGACACGAACATTGATTTTATTAGTCAGAGAAAGATTGGCTATTTCTTGTCGGCAATAATTATCTTGACAGGTATTGTTTCTTTGTTTTGGCGTCAAGGACCGAATTTTGGTATCGATTTTAGTGGAGGTGTTAAAATTCGGGCTGACCTGCCAGCCAATAATTCAATCCAAGAAAAGAATATCAAAAACCAATTGGAAGAACTGGGCTATTCTACCCCCAATATTTTAGTAGAAGATCGCAATGTTACCATCGCAGTTAGTGGTAGACAAGATGTGGGTAGCGGTCAAAAAATTGCTCAAATGTTACAGGAAAAATTTACCATTAGCGCCGCTGACATCGAAATTAACGAGGTAGGGCCCAGTGTCGGGCAAGATTTGAAGTGGACGGCCCTATTATCTGTTTTGTGGTCTATTATTATTCTATTGATTTATATTTCTTTTCGTTTTCATCTACGTTTTGCTCTAGGTGCAATAGTGGCTATTGTTCACGACGTTTTAGTTACTCTCGGTATATTCTCGTTATTAGCGAAAGAAATTAATCTTCCCACTGTAGCTGCTTTTTTAACAATCATCGGTTACTCTTTAAATGATACCATTGTTGTTTTCGACCGGATTCGAGAAAATCAAGATGTACTCAAAAAGTCAACCTTTATCGAGATATTGAACCGTAGTATTAACCAGTCTCTTAGCCGAACGGTTATTACTTCATTGACGACCTTAGCAGTAGTGATAACGATTTTTGTTCTTTCCAGTACTGGAGAAGAAATTAACACCTTTGCACTAGCTCTAATAGTGGGGGTACTGGTTGGCACCTATTCTTCAATTTTCATTGCAACCCCAATTGTTTATCTGTTACACGAAAGAAGAGCAATGTCCACATAAGCCTACTGATCTCTTCCCTATATTATCTGGGTTTGATTTTTCTGCTGTTACGTTAGTTTGGGAGTAATTGATTCCAGATTGGTCTCTTACGTCTTGTATGTTTTGCACTAAAGAGGTGTGATGCAGTTCACAGTCGAGAGGGCTTTTGCAATTGCGATACCCGGTGTTGGTCAATTTTTGGGAGGAAGATTTTCCAAGGGTATCGATCTCCTGTTGTTATTGGCCATCTTGCTAATAGCTATTTTTACAGATATCTTTCCACTATCCGACTTCGCGCTATTTGTGTCTCCACTTCTGTGGGGATACAATATCTGGGAAATGGTTTGCTGTGAACCACAACCGTTAAACGTACGTCGAAAACTACAGTTTATCCTCGTCGGTTTATTGATAATTGGGGAGTTGAGTATTTGGCTTTTTACTCAAAATACTCATAAAACCGAACGATTAATAGAAAAAAAACAGATTACTAGCAAAATCAATAACGTTGATATAAATAGTCAAGAAATACAAAAAAAAGTAAGAGTTGAAGAATCCTCTGTTTTTTTTGATCAAATCACCGAGTTGAGCAAAGTCCATAAAAGCAAAGATAATGACGTAACACAGAGTTATTCATTGGTTGTTGGAGCGTTTTTATCTCTAGAACGAGCCAAGTCAGTCAAAGAAAGACTGGTTCAAACACGTGAACATGATCATAATGTGACCATACAGTCTATTCAGCGTAAAAAATTATGGCATGAAATTCATCTAGTAGGTTACCAAACGTCATCTGAAGCTAGTATTGCTTTGAAACAATTATTGGCCAACCACCCAGCCATAAATCAGGACAGACCATATATTTTATCGTTATTGAAGCCTTAATAATTTGTTTCAACAAACTTATGAATTGGTTCTTTCTTTTTTCGATAATCGTCGTATCGATAATTTCATTTATAACGACTCGTTTCTGGTTGATTCGCCGATCTCGTGAAAAAAGTAAGACCCCATCTTGTTCTGTTGATCGTTCAACTGGCACAATGATTCGGAAACTAATACACGAAATTAGAAATCCACTCAACAGTATGTCATTGCATTTACAACTCCTAACTGAAGATTTAGAAATCGAAGTCCCTTCGGATTATACTAATGACCTAGAACGAGTACAACGAATACAAAACGAAATTCAACGATTGGAGCAGTTACTATCTAGTTTCCAGAGGTATGCTAATCTACCACACCTTCAATTTGAGGTGGTTGATTTAAAACGTGTGATAGAAGATGTTATTAACTTTAATGCACCTGAAACTATCCAGCAAGGAATTGAGGTTAATTGCCAGATTGAAGATTTACCACCCATTTCGTTGGATGTAGATCAAATTAAGCAAGCAATATTAAATTTAATCTTGAATGCCAATCAGTCAATGGATAAAGGAGGAAAACTCTATATTCGAGCAAAATTATTGGATGCACAAGTTCAAATCGAAATTGAGGATACGGGTGTGGGGATTGCTCCTTGTTACCAAGACAAAATTTTCGACCTTTTTTTTTCCACAAAACATGATGGAACAGGCATAGGCTTGGTTCTTGTAAAAGAAATTATCGAAGGGCATGGAGGGGAAGTCCAAGTTGAGAGTCAACAGCATCAGGGCACAAAAGTTGTCCTTCACCTTCCAACTGATTTAGAGGTTAACTAATGAAAGCCCCAATTTTAGTAGTTGATGATGATCATTCGAGTGTGAGTGTTATAACAGAGGTTTTAGAACGTGAAGAATATCAACTGTTTGTAGCCAACGGTGGGCAATCAGCAACAAAAATTCTAGAACAAGAACGGATAAACCTAGTTATTACAGATTTACAAATGCCCGACATGGATGGTATTACACTGCTAAAATATATCACTCGTCAACATCCACATACTCAAGTAGTTATTTTAACTGGTTACGGTACAGTCGATAGTGCGATTGAAGCCATGAATGCAGGAGCGTTCAATTTCTTACAAAAACCAATTGATCTGAAAGTACTTCGTGCAACAGTAACAAGTGCGTTAGAACGACAAGCGCTACTTTTGCAAAATGTCAATCTTCGTCAGCAGTTGGACGAGAAGTTTGGTTTTGCGAATATGATTGGTCGTTCCAAACCGATGGCGGATCTATTTCAATTAATTCGCCGTGTTGCTCCCACTGATGCTATAGTTTTAATCACAGGTGAAAATGGTGTTGGCAAAGAGTACATTGCTCAAGCAATCCACAACCATAGTCAAAGGAACGACAAACAGTTTAAACCCGTTAACTGCGGCGCCATCACGCAAACACTCCTAGAAAGTGAATTGTTCGGCCACGAAAGGGGGGCATTTACTGGAGCTACTGCGAGAAAAACTGGCATTTTTGAACAAGCTGATGGAGGTACACTGTTCTTAGATGAAATCGGTGAAATGGCCTTGGAAGCACAGGTTCGCCTACTGCGAGTTTTAGAGGAAGGGGAATTCAACCGTATAGGCAGTAGTCAAACTGTTAAAGTTGACGTACGTGTACTCGCAGCCACGAATAAAAATTTAGAAGAAGCAGTTAAAAACAATGAGTTTCGGGCTGATCTGTTTCATCGGATTAATGTCTTTCGTCTGCGTGTGCCACCATTACGTGAGCGAGTTGAAGATATTCCTTTGTTGGTTAATCACTTTATGGAGCAGATGTCGCGACGCCATAAAAAAATTGCCACGAAGATTGAGGCTCAGGCCCTAGATTACCTGATGCAACAGGAATGGTCTGGTAACGTACGAGAACTAAGAAATGTCATGGAGACTGCTGTCATTTTAGCTACATCTGAAACTATTACACTGGCAGATCTATCGACAGATTTCTTCCAGTCTACTAATTCGCCGTTGATGAATGAGTCAATTACTGAATCAAAAACAGGGAATTTTTTTGGTCATGTTGGAATGACTATGAAAGAACTAGAAAAAGAAGCCATTATCCGAGCCTTACAAAAAACCAATGGTAATAGAGATCAAGCTGCTGATTTATTAGGTATTGGAGTTCGAACGTTATACCGAAAACTGGAGACTTACCAAATAGGAAATTAGCCTACACCAACCAAAACTTTTTAAATAGGGTAATAGGAATAACTAATGCAGAAGATAAGTTTTGATAAGATCATTGACCTATCGTACAACGTAGACGAAAACAGTCCACGAGAGTTACCAATCGACCCAGTCAATATATATCATACAGCTACTCTTGAGAAAGATGGATACTTCGAAAGCAGAGTCGACTTGTCAGGTCATTGCTCTACTCACATCGATGCACCTTGTCTGATGTACGAAAATGGGTTTACTGTGGCAGATATACCTATCGATAAGCTTTTTGGTGGCTCTATTTTAATTGATTTGTCCGAAAACAAGAAGCCAGGGGATGCAGTAACTGCAGAAGATCTTCAAAAATGGGAACAAAACAATATAGAGATTAAGACTAACGATATTGTTTTTCTTCGGACAGGTATGGATGAAAGAGTCAATCAGGATATTTTTAACAGAAAATGGATTGGATTTAGCCAAGATGGCGCGAGCTTTTTAACAGAAAAAGGTATTAAGACTATTGGTACGGATGCATGCAGTATTGATTCTCCTGCTGGCCATGAATTGGCGCCAGAGGTTCTACCGCCAGCCCATCTTGTATTTTTGGGTGCGGGGATTCCTCAAATTGAAGACCTCAGAAACCTAAATCAACTACCACAAACTTTTTTCGTCACTATTGCTCCACTTAAGCTGTCTCGGAGTTCTGGCGCACCAACTCGTGTTTTTGCTTTTGTTTAAGAAGATGCAAGAATTTATTTTATGAAGAACGATATAGTGCAATATAGTTTGAATCATTTTATGAGAAAAATATCTATTATTTCAATTTTGGCAATCGGTTTTAGTCTATTTCAAGCTGAAGCAGGAGTTTGGCGAGATGATTTTGAAGATAAAAGAACCAATGAGTGGAAAATCTACAATGAAGACCGAGCTGTCGAAAAATGGTGGATTGAAAGAGGAACTGCTATTGGTGAAATTTTTATGGATGGTTTTATGAGCCTTTGGCTGACGGGAAACGAGGATTGGAATAATTACTCACTTTCTTGCCGTGCGAAGTTAATCAAGCAGAAAAACAACGCTGATCCATATTTGGGCTTGACTTTGTACGACAGCGGACAAAAAAATACTCGTTACTTATTCTTTGTCTATTTTAATGGGATGGTCGCAATTGTCAAATCCACTCCCGAAGGTGGTGCACCAGTCCCTTTCCCTTTTGTTGCCGAAGAAGATATTTGGTATGACATAAAAGCAACAGTTAAAGAAAATTTGCTGGAATTCAAAATCAACGGAGAGATTGTCGGAGCCGCCCAAGACACTGAGCCACTTAAATCGGGTCAGGCTGGATTAGTGGTTTCAAACGCACGTGTTCAATTTGATGATGTAGCTATAATTGGTGAAAAAATCCCTAACGGTGGACCAGGTAAAGCGCAACAAATTAGCATAAAACGTAAATTGGCTACTACCTGGGCTACCATAAAGCGGCTCAACTCTAACTAGTTAAATGTTTACACATCTAAAATATTAGTCAATGGTGTGCTTAAGCCCAATCTCGAAGGAGGTTTTTTTAATCGACTGATAAATTCCATCTTCGTTGGGACGGAAGCTAAACTGTCGGAGAACTGAGACTTCGATAGGATAACCACCTGGTACTTCCAGTATCTCATATCCTATACGTAAGGTTAAAGCCGATTTTTCATCTTTTAACCGAAATAAATCAGTGAAAAAAGAAGGATTTACCATTTTTCCTTCTTCATCTTGATAAGAGCCACCAATATTAGCTTTAGTATAAAAAGCTCTAAATGATAACTTGGGAATTAATCCATCTTCTGTTAACCCTAAATACATTTTGGGCTCGGTATGACCATAATTTTCCAAAGTACCTAGAAAGCTGACGTTCTTTAGTGGTTGAACCAAAAGCATTGAATAAAAGCCTCGTAATGATAACCCATTCGATTCTTCTTCTTTCCCTTCGAAATTAGGCAGGTTACTGTTGGTAGCATCAGATACCAACCCCTTGTTTACCTCATAAGTATAGTCAAAAATAGTAGGAGTAAACCCTTCCATAAATATTCTGTACTCAGTCTTGAAAATAGTCTTGGGTAACAGAAATCGAATTCCGCTAGCAATACCATTAGTTGTGGTTTCAAAGTCTCTTTCACCGGAACTCGATTGTTTCATATTTAGTAAGGCTAAGTCGCTATAGATATCTGAACGGATCAAGCCATTCTTGAAAATTGGAATTCCGATGTCAACTCCAATCGCTTGTAATGGTTTTGTAGTTCCTTCACCTACAATTCTTTTCGTATTTTCGTCAAGATTAGCATCTTCCTGTAGAGTTATTGGTTCAATATCCGTTAAGTAAGTAATTCCGAATTCCAAGCTGCGCCAAAAAGGCCCATTTTCTCTCTTTAGTGGTTGGGCGAAAAGACGTCCACCAAAAATGGACGGCATGGCCAAATTATTAACCACTGCTTCCATACCTATTTTATTACTCGGTAGTGCCAAGTTGAGTCTTAATCCACGTCGATCATGGTTAGAATATCCCGACATAATGAAGCCATGGCCAATTGTGACCAAATCGAGTTCACCATATCGAAGGTATAATGGGTCACTGGGTAAACCATATCTCACATAACGAATTGCTCGCATATAAGTACTAACACTATTCCAAGCTTCTCCATCTTCAGCTAATACCGAGACTTTCCCATCTTTCTCTCCAATCAGTACTACTAAATCTAGCCCAAAACCTAATTTGCCTGGCAGGGCAATATCAGGTTGAGCTTGTGTTCGAAAGTAAGGTAATCCATCAATTACGCTTAAACCCAAACCGCTGAGGCCAGCCTGTTGCAAAGCAACCTGCTCGAATAGATCTTGTTCGTTAGCTTCTTGAGACACAAGTTGGCTTGAAAAAGTAACCGATACGCAAAGCAAAAACAATAACCACCCCCGATTTATGGATGTCAAGTTGTATTGCTTTAGCTCCGAATTTTTTTTTGACATTTGTGTAACTCCTATTATCCTACCTGACCTACATTCACACTATCTTACCATCTTGCATATAAATAACTCGATCGGCATCCTTTTGTAGTGTTTCATGATGGGTCACAATGGCGATCGTTGTCTGTTGATCCTGACGTAATTGACGAATCAAACCCATCAAATTATCAGTTTGGCGACTATCCAAATTAGCCGTCGGCTCATCTGCAAAAATGATTTTAGGTTCATTCGATAACGCGCGCGCAAATGAAACTCGTTGTTTTTCTCCTCCTGACAATTGAGCCGGACGATGGTCTAATCGATTTTCTAGGCCAACTTGTAGGAGTAAATCTTTGGCTCGCCCTCGTGCTTCTGAAGACTCAATTCCATTAATTTTCATTGCAATCATCACGTTTTCTAAAGCCGTTAGATACGGGATTAAGTTAAATAATTGGAAAACGAAACCAATCTTTTCCCGTCGTATTTGAGATAAATCGTGGCTCATGTAGTCAATAGTTTTACCATCTAATATAATTTGTCCTTCGTCCGGTGTTAGAATACAACCGAGTAAACTAACCAAAGTGGTTTTCCCACAACCGCTATTGCCCATAAACATTACAAGCTCGCCAATCTCGATGGTCAAATCAACATTATCAACAGCTACAATTCGGGCTTGATCCTGCCCAAAAACTTTGGTTAGTCCCTTAGCTTGAACAATCATTATAACTCACCTCGGAAGGCTATCATTGGATCTACTTCTAATGCCTTACGAGCAGCCAAGTATCCACCACTACAACAAACAACAAAGCTGATAGCAGCAACAATGATTGCTTCTAGCAAGTTCACCTTGACGAATATTGGAGCCACAGCAGCAGCTAAAAAGGCTAGGGACACGCCCAAAAAGACGCCAAAGAATGATATCAATATCACCTGCTTCAAAATTAGCATAACCACATAGCTGTTAGACGCACCAATGGCCTTAAGTGTTCCAATTTCTCTAGTTTTCTCCAATGTTGTAACGTAAGTAATCATAGTCACAATTAGGCCCGCCGAAAGCCAGAGCATCACCCGCAAAAACTGTACGGCTTTCATTGGTTCATCAACATAAGTTTCGGTGATACTATCTAATGTTTGGGCTAACGTTTTGGCTTCTATCATCCCATTTTGGTCTAACAAGTCAACTAGTGGTTCGGCTGGTTGATTAGTCTCAGTAGATGCAATCATCATGTTGACATGAAGGCTATTTTTCAGTAATACATCTTGGGCTGTTCGCCAATCCATAAACAATAAGGGGGTGTCAAGGACGAACATTAAACTCTGTGTCCGACCAACCACCCTTAGCTCTTTTCCACCTATATAAATTTTACCACCTATAGGTATTTTTCTCCCATTTGGAGCCCTCATTTTCTCATCAATGACGACTTCCGCTGGAGGGAGATCTTCAGGACGATAATCTGCATATTGGCTTGGTAAAAACATCCGCCCTTCGTTAGGTAAAGTCCGCCTTGGCCCACCCAATTTCTCTAGCTGATAACCAACCACAATCGCTTTGGTTGCTTTACCGTCAATTACGGGACGGGACTGGGCAAAAATGAGGGGCGAAACCGAATCACGTTTTATACCCGGGGTGTGGTCAATAAAAACAAGATATTCAGGCACTAATAAAGAAAAACCAGTGAATGCACCTCCAGATCCTTCGGCAGAGATCCAGAGATTAGCTCCAGTAGAAAGGATATATTGCTGTACCTGAATCTTCATTCCATTCATAATCCCACCTAATAACAAGATCAAGGTAATCAAGACTACTATACCCACCGTGGTCATCACAGCACGAGTCCGACGGTAGTAGAGGTCCTTAATAAAAATCTGTGGCATGGGAATGGAGTGTCAAAAACCTATATAGTCGAAGTTAGCCTAATCGCTTTCACGAAGCAGAGCTTTATTTTCAGTCTTTTTTTCAATAATTCTATTCGTAGCTTCTTGTTTCTCAGTTAGGGTAGTATTAACACGATCAATCTGAAATTTTTGTACTGACATCACGGGGTATGGGCCATCGAAGCTTATTAATTTTGCTTTCATTTTGACTACTTTCTTAGTTTCTAGGCTGTTTTTTTCTTCAGCAACATCATTATCTGATTTTCCTAATTCCAGCCTTAGTGAGTCGAAATTTTTATTACGATGAAATACAAATTTCTGATCTGATTCTGTCACCAAAACGTGGTTCACTGAAGAAGTATCGCCACGCCAATTTCGCCAATAGGGGACATTACGTAATGAACTTCTGTTCCAATTAGCATAGGTCGGCATCTCACCGGAGACAGTGACCTCTGTTTTTAAAACTCGTGTTTTACTCGCCGCATTTGTTCCTCGAAATCTTTGGTCGCGTAGTTGTTGGATGATTTTGTACAGTCGTGGAGAATTTTTTCGTTCTACCTGAATTTGTACAACAGTTGTAAAAAAGCCCCGTCTGCCATGCTCGTCGATATAGTCTCGAAAGCGAATATTACTAGGTTCTACCCAAGGTCGTAGTAATCTGCGGATTTGAGTGGTGTCATGGAAACTGATATTCCCAGAAAGTAGAACTTCTATGCTTTCGACACCTTGCTCGTGAGTTACATCAACTTTACTCTTACCTGGTGACACATCTTCGTGAGCTATTAGTACAGTGGTTGAAATTAACAACATAAAAGCAACGGTCAACCAAACCGTTAATTGTCGAAAGAACATCAAGTGGCTTCTCCTTCACTGGGCTGGTAGCACGGCCGAAATTAAGCAGGTCCAAAGACTCCGGAATTATACCGCAGAAGAGAAAGGAATTCAATTGCCCAAGTAAAGACATTGAGCACTATTTCCTGTACTCATAATGACTTGACATTATTTTATTTATTTTGTTATTATCTCCAAGCCGGCTTCTTCTTTTTTTGACGAAGAGGGGGTTTATTGTGCCAAGGTAGCTCAGTTGGTAGAGCAACGGACTGAAAATCCGTGTGTCGGCAGTTCGATTCTGCCCCTTGGCATTTTCGCCGGTGTAGCTCAGTGGCTAGAGCAACTGATTCGTAATCAGTAGGTCGGCGGTTCAAATCCGCCCATCGGCTTTTCCTTCCATGTTTTGATCGTCGTTCTGTTTTGACAATTTAAATCTCTAAAAACATAAACTTTATGCTCGACTTAAGCGTCTAGTCGGGGACAGGCGGGTGAAATGTCAGAAGACTCAGATCAAGATCTAGTAGAAAAATCACAAGCTGGAGATCTTGAGGCCTTTGGTTTATTAGCTGATAGGTATAAGAGGCGAGTCTACGATATAGCTTATAATTTCACTCGAAATACCGAAGAGGCGTACGATCTTTCACAGGAAATTTTTCTAAAAGCGTTTCGGGCGTTGGGGGGGTTTGAGAGTAAAGCCACTTTTTACACTTGGCTTTATCGTATCGCCCGTAATGCTGGTGTGGACTATACGCGAAGAAAGAATAATCGCCCTGAGTATCTTTTTCCGGATGATTTTCCCGCGGATGAGTCCTTACTCCATCCCCGAGTGTCTAATGATTCAGTGGTTCATCCCGTTGAGGCAGCTGAAATTGACAAGGAAATTAAAAGGGCAATCTCTGAGCTTTCGACTCGGCAGCAACAAGTTTTTGTCCTACGTTATTATGAGGATCTACCTCTGAGTGAAATAGCAGACATATTAGATTTAAGAGTGGGAAGCATTAAAGCTCACCTATTTAATGCCATCCGTAACTTGCGTAAGCACCTTGAGCATTACGTAGCCGACTAATATTTTTAGTAGGACTCAACTGCTGACAAACTAGAGAGACTTGTACTAAGTTTTTGATTGATAGGAGAAGAAATGAGATGTGATTTTTTCAAGCCACTAATTTTAGAGTATATTGATAATGAGTTGAAAGACGAACAAGTTCAGCAATTTGAAAATCATCTTGATCATTGTTCCCATTGCTCGAAGCAAACAGACGAATTTCGATCACTACTAGGCCTAGTAACACCTCCATCCGTTTCGTACCCTAGCGCTGATAGATGGAATAGTTTCTCTGCTGATATTTTCAGTCAAATCGAAACCAGTATGATCAAACAAGACCAAAATGTTACGATCCCTTGGGCCAAAATTTCGAGTGTTGGTTGGCAAGTAGCAGCTTGCCTGCTACTTGCTATTGGTACGCTCATTTATTACACTATAAATCAAGATAGTAAATCAAAAAGAAATATTATCGCGCAAATCGATGGGCCAAGAAAAATGCTCAGGTTACCTCGCGAGACTACATCACCTCTAATCCCTGAAATTAATATCGTTATTCAAGAGATTGAAAATGTGCTGGTTCAAGACGAATCATACGACGATATGTTGTCTGATCATCCAGATTACTTGGAATCGACAAATAGTGTCCTGATCTCAAACACTTTGTCTGAGACTACGATAGATTCGATTGACCATATTATTGCTACCTTGTCGGATGAATCTCGCATTGATGAAGAAGATACGGACTTTTCCATTAATGATCTTGCTAGCCTTTATTAAAATTAAATATCAAATTAATAACCAACAATGAAACATCGAATCCTAATCGCTATTTCGATTGTGTTTTTTTCTGTTTTGTCACTGGCGTTTTTACCTCATCTTGTTGCTCAAGTAGGTCAACGTTTTGCGGACCAAGAGCCTGAACGCCAGTTGAAATCTATTCTGAAAGGATGGAAGCTAATCGAAGCAGTAATTCCATCAGATGAAGATCAAGCTATAGCTTTGATGTCTAATTTTAACCAGATTGAACATTTAAGGAGCGAATTTAGAACTCGTGATCGCTCTAACTTTGATCTTATCCAGCAGCTTGCTACTGAAGAAGGTAAAATACAAGAGAAAAAGGAAATCTTAAACGAATATCTGGGAAATAGGGAAAAGTATGCACAAAAAAGAGATCTTCTCTATCGAGAACTTCTTGATTCGTTGAATCCTGACCAACAAATTAGGTTTATGGTTTTCGACCGGACTTTTCGTAAGGAACTACGTAACACAGTGGAGACACTGTCCAAACTGAAAGAAATGGAATCAAATAAGAAAGAAAAATAGTTTTCCGCCCCTCTCGTCTACTTTGGTTTCAATCACAACATTAATCATTCATTGAATTTCCCCTGTATAACGAGACTATGAAAAAGATACTAGTTACAGAAGCAATTCATGGGCAAGCGCTAGAACACCTTAAACATGAGTTTTCTGTTACGGTTAATCCTAGCTTATGGAAGAAATCAGAGCAGTTGAGACAAATCATCGGAAACTATGATGGGTTAATTATTAGGAACCAAACAATCATTGATCAGAAGTTGGTATCAGCTGCTGGTAGGCTAAGGGTAATTGGTAGACATGGTGTTGGTCTAGATAACATAGACTTAAGAGCTACTAAATCAGCTGAATTGATAGTCACCTTTGCCCCAGAGCAAAATGCTGTTTCAGTTGCTGAATTGGCATTAGGTCTAATGCTGTCTTTAGCTCGAAAAATACCCGAAGCTAATCAGGTCACTAAAAATGGAAACTGGGAACGACAAAGATTTGAAGGTAGCGAAATTTTTGGCAAAAAACTGGGAATTGTTGGTTTAGGAAAAATTGGTTATCGGGTAGGCACACGAGCCAGAGCGTTCGGAATGTCCATTCTTGCACATGATACACTTATATCCTCTGACAGTTTGAATATAACAGAAATAAGAGCCGATCTCGTTAGTTTAGAAGACCTATTGACCGAATCTGATTTTGTGACTTGTCACCTTCCACTAACCCAAAAAACTGAAAAGATGTTCAATTATCAAGCATTTTCTCGTATGAAAAAAAATGCTTATTTTATCAATTTGGCAAGAGGTGGATTAGTGGATGAAACGGATCTAATAAAAGCATTGCAAGAAGAACTGATTGCAGGTGTGGCTCTCGACGTTCGAGCAATAGAACCACCAACGACGGGTAAGTTAGAAAAGACAGGTCGAGTGATTTTAACACCGCATATAGCAGGTTTAACTAAGGAAGCAAGGGAACGAGTTTTGGCTTGTGTTTGCCAAGATGTAGCATTAGTTTTAAAAGGTGAATCTCCACATTATCCCGTGGTTTGAGGCCCTTCTGTGATCTCACGAGTAATGAATTTTTGGAATTCAACTTCCGTCATAACCATAATCTGCAATGCAATTGCTTTTTCGTATTTCTTACCTGGAAAAGATCCCAAGATCACGGCGTCAGTTTTTTGACTAACGCTTTTGCTGACGCTACCTCCAAAATTTATAATTTTTTGTGATGCTTGACTGCGGGACATAGAGTCCAATGTACCTGTGAATACAAACGTTTTACCTTCAAAAAAGCCTCTGTTTTCGTTTTGTTTGCTCGGCAATATATCATTAGCAGAAAACTGTAGGCTAGCCAGCCGTAACTGTGTAATTAGGTTTTGGTTAGATTTGAGTGAAAAAAAATCGAGTACGCTGTGTGCAATTTTCTCACCGACTCCTTCAACTGATTTTAGATCCTCTATAGTTGCTTCCATGATCTGATCAATTGACTTAAATGAGTCTATTAGAGAATTAGCTACCGTTTGTCCTACGTATGGGATACCTAAGCCGAATAGTAGTCGGTCAGGTCTTATCAATTTGCTTATTTCGATGGATTGTAATAGATTAGTGGCTTTCTTACTAGCGAACCCTTCTAATTCTAAAAGTGTGTCCTTGTGCAGCTTATATAAATCAGCCGCAGTTCTCAAAAGACCAGCATCTACTAATTGATCTACAATTCGTGGTCCAAGTCCCTCAATTTCCATAGCTGGTCGCGAAGCAAAATGTATAATGCGTTGTTTCGTTTGAGCGGGACATGCGGTATTAAGACAACGAACTGCAACCTGAGTTTCTGTTCGGTCAATAGGAGACTGACAAGAAGGACAGAAATCTGGAAGGGAAAATACTCTTAACACCTCTGTTCTTCTATCAGTTAACACCTGAATAATCTTTGGAATTACGTCTCCGGATCGCTCTAATACTACAAAGTCCCCAACTCGAATATCTTTTCGATTAATCTCCTGTTCGTTGTGTAGCGTTGCATGGGTAATGGTCGCACCTCCCACCGAAACTGGCTGAAGATGAGCAACTGGTGTTAAAACACCCATCCTACTAACCTGAACGACGATTTTTTCGATACGAGTAGTTGCATTTTGGGCAGGAAACTTACAACAGATTGCCCAGCGAGGAAATTTCGCATTTGCTCCCAACAATTGCTGCTGCGATAGCTTATTTATCTTAATTACAATACCATCTACGTCGTAGTTGAACGTGTGTCGGATTTTCCTCAACCGATGGTAATAGTCTATCACATCGTTAATGTTATTATGGACTTCGTTATAAGGGTTTAATTTAAACCCCAATTGTTCTAAATGTAAAAGGGCTTCCTG